>Ga0156138_101_pt2 | contig 43030 bp, 49 predicted proteins | sample RifCSPlowO2_02_FD_107791 | JGI IMG/M metagenome (GOLD analysis project Ga0156138, IMG submission 107791) | Candidatus Curtissbacteria bacterium RIFCSPLOWO2_02_FULL_40_11
TTCTATTGGCTTCGAAAAATGCCTCTTCGGCTTTGATACCAAAAATTGGCAGGCTGAATCCAAGAAACAATTGGTTCTGCCTATTACCCAAAGACGCTCACGAGATTTACGTCGCATCTTTTTCGCCAGCGCAACCCCTATCAAACTCGATGATCAAGGCCGGTTTGTTATTCCTAGCGATCTACTTGAGTACGCAAAAATTAAGAGGCCAATAATCATCGGCGCTGGAGATCATTTTGAGATTTGGGAGAGAAGAACTTGGCAAGAAGAACGCTTAAGACTTGATAAGGAGATTAGATGAGGTATTTTCACGAAAGCGTTTTAACCAAAGAAGCAATTGATTTTCTAAGAGTAAAACGAGGAGATCTGTACATAGATGCCACTTTAGGGGCGGCAGGGCACACGAGGGAAATATTAAAAAAAGGTGGGAAAGTACTGGCAATAGACAGAGACCCAGAGTCAACTAAGTTTGTAGAAACCTTAAAGCTAAAAAATTTGAAAGTAGTAAACAATAACTTTTCGCACATTTACAAGATAGCTATTGAGTTTGGAATCACAAAAGTTTCAGGTATTCTGTTTGATCTGGGAGTGTCCAGCCATCAAATAAAAGACGCCAAAAGGGGTTTTAGCTTCAGGAAAAACGGACCTTTAGATATGCGCATGGAGCCAAATTTAGCTGTGACTGCTGCGGATATCGTCAATAATTTTGAAAAAAGGAGATTATATGAAATTTTTCAAAACTTTGCTGACGAAAGGCTTAGTCGGCCAATTGCTGATGCTATTTTCAGCACCCGTCAAATAAAAAGAATTAGCTCAACAGGTGAGCTTGCCCAAATAATTCGGGAGGTGTATGCGCGACATAAATTAAAAACAAAAACAGATCCGGCGACAAAGGTGTTCCAGGCACTAAGGATTATTGTTAATAGCGAATTATTAAATTTAGAAGAAGGGCTACTGCAGACTGAAAAACTATTGATACAAGAAGGCCGGTTGGTGGTAATAAGCTTTCATTCTCTTGAAGATGCCATAGTCAAACGATTCTTCAAAGGTTCTAAAGAATTGAAAGTTTTAACAAAATCACCAATCGGCCCAACCAGAGAGGAAATTGAAAGAAATCCAAGATCAAGAAGCGCCAAACTTAGAGCCGCAGAAAAAATATGAAGCAAAAATTCTAAGCACGAGATCCAAAAATCCTAAAGAAACACAAATAAAAGAATGTCAAAACTGACTGATTTTAAAAACAAAACAAATAAGACTGACAACTTTAACCTTATAGGTAAAGTCAGGGTAAAATTTTTAGTGGTACTTGCGTTTATTGTAGTAGCCTCATTTTTCGGTCAACTGGTTTTAGCTAGCAATCTAGCAGTCGGTGGGCAAGAACTATTTCGAATAGACGAGCAAATTAAAGAGATTGAGGCTGAAAATATGACTTTGAGAATAGAAATTGCTAAAGAATCCGCACTTTCAAACTTAGCAATTGACGCCCGAGAATTAGGCTTTGATAAGCCCTCAGAAGTGATTAGTCCCAATTAGGCATTTTTTAACCTTGGCTATCTTTGTTAAACTATAATTTCAAAGAAATTACATCAGGGAGCGAAGTCGAGTCTAACTCGACGAAGCGAGGCTGATATAATTGCCTCAATGGATAGAATTAAAATCATCCAGGTTATATTTTTCATAGCCGCCGCTATAATTGTCATAAGACTGTTCTACTGGCAGTTTATTGCAGAGATTAATCCGAATACAATACTTGGGCTGCAAGACATCAAAATTCCTGCACCTCGGGGTGAAATCTATGCAAGCGACGGGTTTCCTCTAGTTGCTAATCAGGAAGCGTTTTTGCTTTATGCAAGGCTCACCGAGTTGGATAGAAATCCTCAGGAAATTGCGAAACTATTAGCACCTCATCTTATTTCTGAAAAATACTCAACACCTGGTGCCCAGTTGGAGGAAGAGCTAACAAATAAAAAAGAAAAAGAAGAAGGAGAAGAAGAAAAGAGACTATCGGAGCAACTATCAAATGACAAGCTAATTTGGGTCCAACTTGCCAGAAAAGTCCCTCTAGAAACAAAACAAAAAATCGAAGCTCTCAAAATAAAGGGTATAGATTTTGAAAACGATAACAAAAGATACTATCCGGAAGCTTCGATGGCGGCTCAACTCCTCGGGTTCGTTGCTTCTGACAAATTCGGTGATGATATCGGTTATTTTGGCCTTGAAGGTTATTACGATTCTCAACTTAAAGGCAAAGCAGGGCGTCTGGATCAACTTCAGGATCCATTCGGTTTTCCAATTCTAGTAGGAGATTTTAAACCTATAGATTCAAGAAAAGGAAATTCTCTTTATCTAACTATAGACAGATCCATTCAATACATAGTTGAAAAAAATTTGAAAGAAGCCATAGAAAGATACGGTGCAAAGGCAGGATCCGTAATAATTTCTCAACCCAAAACAGGCAAAATCATAGCGATGGCAACCTACCCCACCTATAATCCTGCCCTGTTTACCGAATTTGAAGAAAGCGCTTATAAGAATCAAGCTGTTGCCGATACATATGAGCCTGGAAGCACATTCAAATTAGTCACTATGTCTGCAGCTCTCGATTCCGGTGTTGTTAAACCGGATACCAAATGTACGGTTTGTACAGGCCCACGAGCAATAACGGGCCATGTCATTTCAACATGGAACAATAAGTATTTTCCAGATTCCACTATGACCGAAGTTATTGAGCATTCGGACAATATCGGTATGACTTTTGTTGCCGACGAACTGGGTAAAGATAGACTTTATGATTACATAGACAAATTTGGTTTTGGTAAGCGAACAGAAATTGATTTGCAAGAAGAATCAAAAGGGGATGTTCGCGACAAAGACGAATGGCGACCTATTGATATCGCAACAGCCTCTTTTGGTCAAGGTTTAGCAGTTACGCCTATTCAAATGGTTCAAGCAGTCCAAGTTATAGCCAATGGCGGTAAATTAATTCCTCCAAAAGTGGTGGGAAAAATTGTAGAAAATGGAAAGGAAAAAATAGTTAAAAGCGAAAGAGAAAATCAAGTAATCTCAGCTAAAACTGCGGCTCTAATTACCGAAATGATGGTGAGTGCGGTGGTAAATGGAGAAGCTAAAGCTTTTGCTCCCAAAGGTTATAGAATTGCCGGTAAAACCGGTACCGCTCAAATTCCTGTAGCTGGTAATTACGATCCGGAAAAGACAATCGCTAGCTTTATTGGCTTTGCGCCAGCCGACGATCCAAAATTTGTGATGTTAGTCAAATTTACCGAACCAAGCTCGTCGCAGTTTGGCTCCGAAACCGCCGCCCCGACTTTTTTTAGAATCGCAACAGAAATATTAAGATACATGGGCATTAGCCCCAGTGAAAAATAATTGATTTTTGCTTAAATTTTCCTCTTTTAAAAAATCAACAATCGATTTTCCAACGTTTGTTAAAAGTTGAGGGCCAAGATGGAGAGTCTTGATTTTTTCAAGTAGATAATTATTTTCGTCTGTTTCAATTACTGCAGTCACACCCAACTTTTTCCTTTTGGTTCAACATCTTATTTTTTTTCTTAACCATAGCTGTTCAGAATTTTTAAAATTTTGACCTTATATTCGCCTCCTGGGGCTTCGACCTTAGTTTTTTCACCAATTGACTTGCCTAAAATAGCTTTGCCTAAAGCTGAGTAAGCAGAGATTTTATTATGGTAAATATCTGAATCTTTATCCGAAACTATTGTGAAAGTGTGGTTTTTACCAGAGGAATCTTTGTAGGTAAAGGGTATACCGATTTTAATTGTAGAATTACTATTATTTTTTGTTTGAACCTTTTGGTCCACTGTGCAATCTTAATACAATAAAAGAATTAATTTGTCAAGTATTAGATAACAAATATTTGATATCAAATATTATATATACAATATTTTAAATATCTTAACAAAAGGGGTATAATTACTGTTTACGATGAACATTACACTTGGCGGTCTAATCAAAACTTACAGGATAAATAAACGCTTGAGCCAATTTGATGTAGCTTTGGCAATCGGTTGGAAAGACACCTCAAGGCTTTCAAAAATCGAGCAGGGGAGGGTTAAGCCTACCAGGCCGGTTGTGGAAAAAATTATGGCTGCTTTAAACCTTTCATCTGAAGAACGCGGCGAATTTTTATTGACCGGCGGCTATTTACCCAGTGACGAAGAAATCACAAAGGTGATTAAAATTGTAAAAGAAAAAATTAATAGTTGGCCATATCCGGCATATTTAATTGATTTTACCTGGAGACTTCTAACTTGCAATGATGCAACCGCAAAAACATTCTATGTTAGTCCCGAAATGCAAAAAAATCTTATAAAAATAAAACCAAACCTCTTAGAATTTGCGTTTTTACCTAAAGAAATATTACCTGTTGAGATTTCAAAGGGTGAGGATGAAAAACATTGTAAACCTTTCCCTGTAGCCCAAATAGCTCAGTTTAAAATAGAGCAAATTATGCGAACAAATGAAAAATGGTATCGCGATTTAATAAAAAAGATGATGGAGTACAATCAATTCAGAAAGCTATGGACAGATATCACACCAGATTTATACCATAAGAAGCTTTTGGATTATGAGTATAAAATTGTAAAAGGGAATTGGGATGGCAAAAAAACTATATTACGTTTCCATCTATTAACTTCAAGAGTAATTAGTGACATCCGGTTCCAAATCGTTCTATATTTTCCAGCAGAAAAAAATACCCAAACGTTTTTTAAGAAGAACACCTAATCTTTCCCAAGTACTTCGGCTGCTGCTTTTGCACATTCGACATCCTGATTGACGTCGGCTGAACCACCTACGCCTACAGCACCAATTACTTTCCCGCCTTTTTTAATAGGTAGACCGCCAGCAATAACCATTAATTCACCGCCAAAAGCACTGGTAGTCCCAAAATAAGGTTTACCCTCAACGGCATAGCCAGCAATATCAGCCGTAGGCAAACCAAGGTTAGCTGATGTAAAAGCTTTAGCATATGAGTATTTTGGGCTTATATTCAGCGCCCCATCCATTTTATTTGCTGCAATTAAAGTGCCATGGTCATCCACAACTGTTACCGTAACAGTTATTCCTAGATCTTGAGCTTTAGTTACAGCCTTTTCGATTGCCTTTTGAGCAGATTCTAGCGATATCATCTTCACCTCCTTATCTTTATATGAACTATGTTAGCAGATAATTTGGGTGAGGTCGATTACCTTTCTTGTTGAAGAACATTAAAATCTTCGCCAGGTTTCACAGTTCTACATCTACCGTCGGACCATCTCAATGCCTCTAGTAAATCAGCGTTGGGATACTTTCTTAATATAAAAGTTCTGTAACCAAATTCTCCACCACCCCAAGCGCCATTAAATAATAATGCTTGCGAATTAACCGGATCTTTTCTGGCAAAATCCTGAATAATAATAATTCCAGTGGACTTAATTGCTTTATATGCTTCAGTAATTATTGTTTCCCTTTCAGTAGGAGTTCTCTGATATAACACAGTGCTTAATATTACTGCATCAAATTCGTTCTTTGGTATCATATGAGGAGCTTGCTGAGATAGTAAATCTGCTTGTAGAAAAGCAGTATTTCGAGACCCTTTAAATCTGGACGCTAATTCATTATCCCCCTTGAGTTCTCTGAGTTCTTTGGGATAGTGGGAGCAAGCAATACTCCACATTTTCACATCTGGATCTTCTGGGTTATATTTATCGATTGCTAGCCCTACTTGGATATTCAATGGTTTTCTGTTCTCTGATAGTACTAATTGATCAGGAGTTTCATCAGTAATTGCTTCAAAAGGAACATTCAGCTCAATGCCAGGGAGGCCTACATTTGCTCCGCAACCAAAATCAGCCACGTTTACCGGATCCCCGTTCCAGTATGAGGAAATTATTGCCTTAGGGCCTGCATATCTTTGGTACACAGTTGTGATAGTATCTTTAATTAATAGCAATTCTTCTAAAAGTTTCCTATTATCAGGTGCCATTAATTCGACCAATAGTGGTCGCCATTGCTCAGAAGTTTCGAAATCTAAGTAACTTCTATCACTTTTTAAATTTAATTGAATATGTTGAATAGATCTAAAGGTAAGGTTAACAGCATGAGCAGGAGTTAAGGAAGATCTTTCTTGATAGATTCGTGCGAAAAAATCGCCAATTTCTTCATCTGTGTCAATCAATGATACTAAACACTCATAACAAGAACCAATGCATGGGTCGTTCCCAGGGGGTGTTTTTGCTTGAATCCGCATTAATTCAACTACATCGCCAAAGCTACGTGTAGACTCAGGAGAGCCTATCGCAAGAGGACGTTCCACTTTTTGCTCCTATAAGTTAATTTTACTAGAATTTTGTAGCTTATGTCCAAATTTGATGATTTACTATTGCATTGCCAACTGTGAATCCTAATGTTCCAGCAGTAACTATCCCCTTTTCCCATTTACTGTTTACACTGCCATCCATAGTGCGGGAAAGTACGTAAACAATAAACAAGTTTATGGCTCCGGAAATCGCTGAAATTGCCACTTTAGATTCAGGATTTAAATCAGTGAGCATTTGTGTTTCGTTGACAGGTAATTCAGCAGCGATACTTAACAGTCTTTCGGTAAGCATTTTCACGAAATTATACCATTTATTGTCGTTTTGTCAAACTCATAGTAATTTGTTATAATACGAAACAATGGAAATTGAGGTTCCGAAATTTAGGCGAGTACCCAGGGAAATAGGATCCGAAACATCTAATGTTGATATAATCGAGCGAAATAGAAATGACGGTCTACTTCTCCTTGATATAAAAATTGACCATGAGACGACTATAGTACCGGTCTTCGACTTACGAGAAGATTCTCACAAGCGTGAAATAGCGAAAGTTTTAATATCAGGAGATCCTGTAGCGGCATTTGGAGTAGGAAATTACGGTATTGCTATTGGCATTGATCATCCAAAAAGAGGCAGATTCCCTAATTCGTGGGAACATTACTGGAAATTTAAGCCTGACAGGCCAAGAGATGCGAAAATCCCAATTTTAATGCCCCCGAAATATTGGAGTGAAATAATAGATTTCAGAAAAATACACTCAGGGTTTAAACCTTTGTTTAATAGAGGACAATTGGAGAGGGCTTACAGGGAAGCAGTAATATTTCATATAGTGGCACCTTCTTATAATTATGCTCCGCACATCAATCATCCTGCGCTTGTGACTGCTGAAGACGGAAAAAACTCGGTCAGTGCTTTCTGGTGGGACGACCCTGATTTAGAAGAGATAGCGGATATTGCCATGAGACTTGACCCTAATGTATTAATTGGGATTTCTTCTTTTAATGATCGCGGAGAAAATCCAGCATTTAATTACGATGAAGTAAAGGATTACATTATGCGAAAGAAAAAAGTACCGTTCAAATATATTATTAGAGATTCTATAGGTGAAAAAGTAGGAGTGAAGAGCTCTCATCCTCAGTTTAAAGTTCCAGAAAATGATGAAAAGCCGGTTTGGCAAGTAGTAAGGAGAGGGGCAAGAAGTGTTAAAAGATTTCTTCAAGCCACAAGATTACCGTTTGAAGCAGAAGGTAAGGATTCAGCACTGTTTGCGCCTAGGGCCCATTCAGAAGATGTTGATTTGGATAATTTAATCGATACTGTACATGAATTAATTTTAAGGGACTACTCCTTGAGAAAAGCCAGCTAATAAATTCTTGGCGCATAGTTTATTATCAGTTTATACTGGATGTATGGCTGATTATGTTACAACTCCTAAAACGAGTGACACTATAAAATCTCTTTGGAAATTAGAAAAAATTATACTCAATACCTTGGATTTCAAAGAGGTAGTGCAAAAGATATGCGACAGCATGCTCTCCGAGCTAGGTTACCTTAAATTAGGATACAGAATTATAGTACTAACACTTGCGGACGAGAAAAAAGGTGTATTAAGAAGGATTTCACTTTCGCAAACTCCCGAAGCAGCCAAAGCTCAGGCAGCGTCGGCAATTCCATTTCACGACATAGAAATCCCGCTTAACGCTCAAAAAAATCTTCTTATTCAAACACTTCACGAAAGGAAACCGCACTCTACGCATTATTGGCCTGATATATTCACACCTGTTTTAACGCCTGAACAGGCAATTGCAAATCAAAAAGCTTCTGGGATTAAAACAAGCATGCTTTATCCGGTGACAATTCAAGATAAGACTTTGGGTGTTCTTATTTTTAGCATGGTAAAGAACTTAGAGGAGGTATCAGAAGCAGAAGAAGACTTAATTCGTGGTTTCACAGATGTAGTAGGGTTAGCCGTGCAGAATGCAAAGCTATATACAACCTTATCGGAGACTACACAAAAGCTTGATAAAGCCAATAAAAGACTTCAGGAGTTGGATAAATTAAAAGACGATTTCGTTTCGATGGCTTCGCATGAACTGCGGACTCCCATGACTGCCATCAAAAGTTACCTCTGGATGGCGCTCAATAAGAAAAAGGCAGAGTTATCTGAAGATTTAAACAGGTACTTAGGTAGAGCTTATCATTCAACAGAAAGGCTAATTTCGCTCGTCAACGACATGTTAAATATCTCCAGGATAGAAAGTGGCCGAATCGCCTTGAAACTTGGCGAAGTTGACCCTGTGGAATTAGTCCATGAAGTAGTCGAGGAAGTTATTCCCAAAGCAACAGAACTTCAATTGAACGTTAAAGTTATAGAGAGGAAAGTCTCTAAAGTCCTAATAGACAAAGACAAAATCCACGAGGTGGTTATTAACTTAATCGGCAATTCCCTTAAGTTTACAAAACCGGGAGGGACTGTCTCTGTAACTTTCGACGAAAAACCGCCTTTTGTTTATATTTCGGTAACCGACACCGGTGTTGGTATGGCCAAAGAAGATATGCAAAAATTATTTAAAAAGTTCAGTATGATCGAGCACTCCTATACGGCGGCTTCAACTTCCGGCGGCACCGGCTTGGGCCTTTATATTTCCAAATCGATTGTGACTCTTCACAAAGGAGATATAACTGCTTACAGCCCCGGACTGGAAAAGGGTTCAACTTTCACCGTCAGCCTGCCGATTACAGGCACCAGTACTGCGCTGGAACTTCAAAAAGAAGCGCCCAAAGTTACCGAAGATTCTAAAGGACTGGAGAAAAAAAGGTTGGGCTATATTTGACTGTGTCTAACTGGGTTTGACATCAAAGGCCAATCGCTGTTAAATCAAATAGGCAAGATCACTATGGACAAAAAAAGGATTTTACTGGTCGAAGACGATCAATACACAAGAGAACTATATCAGGAAGTAATTAAAGATGAAGGTTATTTTCTCGACAGCGTTACAAATGGTGAAGAAGGTTTAGAAAAAATTAAAAAAGGGGGCTACAATCTGATTCTCCTGGATATAATGATGCCCAAAATGAGCGGTCTTGAAGTTTTAAGGTCTATTAAAAACGAACCACCCAAAATACCAAACGGCCCAATAGTAATTTTAACTAACCTCACAAACGATCCTATTTTAAACGAAGCTTATGGGCTTAATGCCAGGGATTTTGTAGTTAAATCGGATATAACGCCCGGAGAATTAATAGAAAAGATTAAAGGATATTTAGAAGAATCCGGTAACAAAGAAAAAACAAAACAAGAGCAAAAGTAGAAGCTTAACCCTACTTATTTACCCAACTGCTGTCATCGCCGGTGATATTTTCGAGAAGTATTACTACAGCAGGCACAGTCAAGCTTTTTTTAAAAATATTAACGGGAGAAACAAAAACTCTAATTTTTTTACCATTTACGCTAACGTCTTTCGGGCCAATTCGAATCCTTTCCCTAAAACAATTATCTATATCTTTCATAAGATCATATTTGCCCTTAAATAGCTCTTGGAGTTTTTCAACATTCCAACCGCCATGATCAATAGGTCCCAAAATTTCATCCACAGTAATATTTTTAAAGGTAATTTGCTTGTAATCATCAATCATCATAAAACCTATCGCGAGATTTTCAAGCGCAGATCTAAAGTATGTTTTCTCTCTCTCGATTTCTAAGTAACCTTTACTTATTTGAGCCTTTGCATGCTCTAAAGTTTCTATGCGTTTTTTCAAGGTACCGGATTTATCAGCCATTTATTTAATTGAAGCTAAACAGAAGCAAACTGTCAAATCATGTTCATTGCAAATGTGTTAATATACGCACAGATGGAAGCCTTTTTCTATGATTATATTTATAAGTATTTAAACCCGGAAACACTTGGAGGGTTGGCAGTTATTGTAGTTTTATCTATTTGGGGTTTAGTTTGGAAGAGTTTAGCTTTTTGGAAATCGGCCCGCAATAATGAAAGATCATGGTTTATAGCATTTATAGTACTTCAAACAGCTGGAATTCTCGAAATTCTGTATTTATTCAAATTTTCAAAAGACAAATTAACACTTGAAAAAGTTCAATCCAATATTAAATCGTATAAGATAGAAGATCCGCGCAAATTACTAAAAAAATAAGCCTATAGGTTGTATTCTGTTTGATTATTTGCTAAAATACTAATCTCCATCAGCCATTTGCTATTAAACCAGATGGCTTTTTTAAAGGCCGATTTTTGGTGCTAAAATTAGCTCTATATATGTGGCAAAAAATTAAAAATATATATCACTATTTTCAGGCCCTATCTGCGGCGCTGTATTTCCGCTTTCCGTCTAAAAAACTTATTGTAATAGGCATAACAGGTACAGATGGGAAAACAACAACAGTAAACATGCTTCATCACGTATTGAGTTTAAATAACAAAAAAGTTTCCTCGATTTCGTCAATTAGTGCAAAAATCGCAGACAAATCATTTGATACTGGATTCCATGTAACTACCCCAAGTCCATGGCAAATTCAAAAATATCTAAGAAACGCCCTCAACTCCAGATCACAATATTTCATTTTAGAAGCAACCTCCCATGGTCTTGATCAAAACCGACTTGCGTTCATCGATTTCGAAGTTGCTGCTATAACAAACATATCTCACGAGCATTTCGACTATCACAAAAGCATGAAAAATTACTTAGCTAGTAAGGCTAAATTGTTTAAAAACGTTAAATATTCGGTTCTTAATGCAGATGACGAGAGCTATAAAGATTTAAAAAACAAAGCGAGCGGAGAAATACTCAACTACAGTTTACAAAAGAACGTAGATTTTAATTTGAAAGAATATCCGATTAACCTAAAAATTCCCGGGGAATTTAATTTAAAGAATGCTTTGGCAGCATTGGCAATTTCTTCGGCGTTGGGGATTAGCAAATCTAGAACCCTCAAAGCCATTACTAGTTACAAAGGGATAGTGGGGAGACTTGAAGATTTAGACTTTGGTCAAAACTTTGATGTTTATGTGGATTTTGCACATACCCCCGTAAGTCTCAAAGAATCTCTACAAACTTTAAAAGAAAAAACTAGAGGAAGATTAATAGCAGTTTTTGGTTCAGCAGGAAAAAGAGACGAGTCCAAACGTCCTTTAATGGGTAAAGTTGCATCATCACTTGCTGATATATCAATTCTTACTGCAGAAGATCCAAGAGATGAGGATGTAAATAAGATATGTAACCAAATCGCCAAAGGTTTTAAATCAAATAGGAAAAAAGAAAATGAAGATTTTTTTATCATCCCTGACAGAAAAAAGGCTATTAAATTCGCGGTAGATTTGGCAAGAAGCAATGATACGGTTAGTCTTTTTGGTAAAGGTCACGAAAAGAGTATGAATATAAAAGGCAAGGAATTTCCCTGGAATGAGATAAACGTAGCTAAATGGGCGATAAATCAAAAACTAAAATGAAAAGTGTTGCTGCGATAGTTTTAGCAGGTGGGATTGGAAAGAGGATGAAATCAAAAACATCCAAAGTTCTTCACGAAATCAAAGGTAAACCAATGATACTGCGCACTATTCACAATCTTAAAGCTGCAAATGTCGACGATATTATTGTTGTTGCTAATCCCGCTAATATTAATGAACTTAACAAGGTATTGCCAAATAATATCCGCTCAACTATTCAAAAAAACCCAAAAGGCACAGGTGATGCAACTGAAACAGGTTTAACAAAGATAAAAAAAGACACAGGTACGTTACTTGTAGTTAATGGAGATGATAGCGCCTTTTATAAACCGGAAACCATTAAACGAGTAATAAAACAACACATAGAAACAAATAGTATTCAAACTTTCTTAACGGTAAAGGTTGCAAATCCGGCAGGGCTTGGCAGAGTTCTGAAAAAAAATGGTCAAGTCTTAGCAATCATTGAAGAAAAAGAGGCAACACAAGCCCAAAAGAAAATAAAAGAGATTAATGCTGGATTTTATGTTTTTAAAACAGAATGGTTGAGAGAAAATATCTCAAAGATTGATGCGTCCCCTGCTACCGGTGAAAAATACGTGGTAAATCTTGTTAGTATTGCAACTAGGGGCGGCCAAAGAGTAAATGCTTATTTAGTCAAGGATGAACATGAATGGTATGGGATAAATACAAAAGCCGATCTTCAAGTAGCAAACGAGAAGTTTGCTAAAAAAATTCATATCATGGGTATGGCGGGAGCAGGAGCTTCGGCCGTTGCTCATATTGCTAAAGAGTCTGGATTTGACGTTTCAGGATGTGATTTAACCCCAAATTCCTCTTATGTAAAAAGTTCAAAACTGAAAATAGCGAATGGTCACGGTGCAGCGCATGTTCATAATATTGCTATGTTAATTGTTTCTCCTGCCGTTGTTAAAAATAACCCTAACAGTGAAGAGCTAAAAGAAGCGAAAAAACATGATATTCCAACTTTAACTTGGCAGGAGTTTCAAGGTAAGTTTTTGCAAAAAAATAAATTTGTGATTTCTGTTGCGGGCGGTTATGGCAAATCCACAACAACGGCAATGATATCTCAAATTATGATCAGTGAAGGGCTAGATCCAACTTGTGAAGTAGGTGCTGTTGTTAAAGATTGGGGAACAAATTACAAAGTAGGAAAGTCAATATATTATATTAATGAAGCAGATGAATACGCTGACAATTTCTTAAATTACAATCCGGATATAGCAGTTATCTTAAATATTGCATGGGATCACCCTGATTATTTCAAAAACCGAGAAATGCTCCAAAAATCGTATCAGAAATTTATTAACAATATTAAAAAAGACGGCTATCTAATCATTGGTCGTGATGAAAACTTATACGATTTAGCAAAATCAGCAAGAAAAGATATAAAAGTCGTAAAAATAGAGGATTTTAATCAAGAAAAATTGTCAATAATAGGGGATTTTAGAATAATAAATGCCAATGCTGCTTTAACAGTTGCTAAACTTTTAAAACTGGACATAAACAGAGCCAAAAAATCCGTCCAAAATTTCAAAGGAGTTGCCAGAAGACTGGAGTTAAAAGGAGAAGTAAATGGTGCGGTAGTATACGACGATTATGCCGTTCAGCCTTTTACAGTGTTAACAACAGCAAATGCCCTAAAGGATAAATTTAAAGACAAAAAAGTAGTTTTAGTTTTAGAACCACATACTTTTTCCAGAATCAATACCTTTTATGCTGATTTCATTTCAGCTCTCAAAAAAACAAATGTTGAATCAATTTTAGTAACTAATGTATTTGCGGCCAGAGAAAAAGGCGATATTAAACAACTTTCCAAAAAACTTGCTAGGTCAGTTGGCAAAAAAGCGACATATTCAGGATCAATTAAAGAATCTGCTAATTACCTTCAGGAAAACAATAAAAATTTCGATATTATTCTCTCCATGGGCGCAGGGGATATTTACAAACTGTACGACATCATGAAATCAAGGAACCTATAATAAGAACTGACCCTTAAAAAGGTTTTTGGAATAACCTAAATGAGCAAAACTGAAGAAATTAAAAGTATTTTGGGGCCACTGAGGGTTTTTGAAAACGAGTCGCTTTCTAAACACACATACTTCGAAATTGGCGGCCCTGCCAAAGTTTTTTTTGAAGCTAAAAGTATAGAAGATTTAAAGCTTGCTTTAAAAGCAGCTAAAAAAGTAAAAATCCCCGTTGTTGTTATTGGTGGCGGTGCAAATGTTTTAGTTTCTGATAGTGGTTTTGATGGCCTTGTGATTAAGAATAGAGCAACAGGAGTTAAGTTGGTTGGCTTGAAAGGAACTTACAGTAAGCATGGCAGAGGGATAAAGACTGCATTTGTTTATGCAGCATCCGGAACATTAATGAATCAACTCGCTCGTTTCACCCTGGATCAAGGTTTAGCGGGGCTTGAGTTTTTACTCTCTGTTCCAGGAACAGTTGGTGGAGGTATTAAGATAAATGCCCATTTCGAAGTAGAACAAGGCGAGTTTTTAGGTCGTCGTTTAGCGTCAGCCACACTATTTAATCCAAAAACAGCAGAAATAACAGAAGTTGACCAAAAGTATTTCAACTTCTCCTATGACCACTCAAAAATTCAAGAGACTGGCGAAATTGTTTTAGATGCCATTTTTAAACTAGGTAAATCCCCGGATCCTGTAAATCTTTGGCAGAAGGCACTTGCTAATGTTAAAAGACGCAACGAAGAACAACCCATTGGAACTGCTTGCTCAGGATGTGTATTTAGAAATATTGATGCAGGCGATGCAAACAGACTAGCAACACCAAATCTTACAACATCGGCTGGTTTCATAATTGATAGCTTGGGTCTCAAAGGCACAAAAATTGGAGGAGCGGAGATTTCCAATCATCACGCAAATTTCATAGTTAATAGGGGAAATGCTAGCGCAAACGACGTGATAAAATTAATCAATCTCGTCAAAGAAAAAACGAAAAATACTTACGGTATCGATCTTCATACGGAAATATTTTTGATAGGAGATTTTAAAAATGTCTAAACTCGAAATATCAGGCGGAAAAAAGCTTTCTGGAAAAATAAAAGTAGCTGGTAATAAAAATTCTGTTTTGCCTATTATGGCAGCGTCATTGCTTTCAACCGAAACATCCACAATTGAGAATGCACCTCAAATTTCAGACGTAGATGTAATGGCAGATCTTTTGAAACTTTGTGGTGCAAAAGTAACTAGAGCAAATACTAAGATCACAATTAATCCTAAAAAAATTAAAGAAGTTGAGTTTCCAAGGAGTTTAACAGCAAAGCTTAGAGCATCGGTTGTACTTCTGGCACCTATCTTGTCTAGAGTTGGGAAGATAAGCATGGGTTATCCCGGAGGAGACATTATTGGCAGACGCTCACTTGATGCTCACTTGCAAGTTCTCAAAAAGTTGGGTGCCAAAATAGAAATTGAAAATGATCATATTCTTGCCAGTGTTTCTGGATTAAAAGGAGCAGAAATTTTCCTTCAAGAAGCTTCTGTTACAGCTACAGAAAACGCTCTAATGGCTGCCAGTTTAGCAGAAGGAGAAACTATAATCAAAAGGGCCGCTATAGAGCCGCATGTAATTGATTTATGCTTGTTCTTAGTCAAGATGGGTGCTGACATTGAAGGTATAGGAACAAGCACTGTTGCAATCAGAGGAGTATCAAAGCTGTTCGGCGCAAATCATGTTGTCAGGCCCGACCATATTGAGGTCGGCACTTTTGCAATCCTTGCAGCAATAGCTTCTAAAAAAATCGAAATATCACCAATAATTAAAGAAGATTTAGACATGATTCTCTTGAGTCTGAATAACTTCGGTGTCAGGTATAAATTAGAGAGAAACAAACTTATTGTTAATGGTTCAAAGCTTAAATCAGTAGAAAAAGTTGTTACAGATGTATGGCCGGGATTCCCGACAGATTTAATGGCACCTATGATTGTTCTTGCAACCCAAGCAGAAGGTATGACCATACTTCATGACTGGATGTACGAATCGCGCATGTTCTTCGTGGACAAACTTCTTTCTATGAATGCTAAGGTTGAGATCGCCGACCCTCATCGCGTTTTTGTGTATGGACCGACAAAACTTAGAGGACAAAGACTTGACACTCCGGATATTCGAGCGGGTATTGCTTTGGTTATCGCAGCCCTTGTTGCAAAGGGTAAAAGCACAATTGAGCGAGCGGAATTAATAGAAAGAGGTTATGAGAATATAGTCGAACGACTATCTGCCCTCGGCGCGCGTATTAAAAAAACTTCATAAATGAGCAAGAAAATTAATGTAGCTGTCTTAATGGGCGGCAAATCCGCAGAGCACGACATATCTCTGATAACAGGCGGGGAGGTTGTTAAAAATCTCGATTCCAAGAAATACAGAGCACTTTCGATTGTTATTTCAAAAGATGGAAAATTATTTAAGTTTAACGATAAAAATTACCCTCTTTCTCAATTATCAGCGATTCAATGCCAGTTGTTTTTTATCGCTATGCATGGTTCTTCTGGGGAAGACGGACGAATTCAAGGGTTTTTAGATTTTTTAGGTGTAGCTTACACAGGTTCAGGGGTACTGGCTTCTGCTCTTGGTATGGACAAACTTTACTCAAGGAAATTATTTACTCAAGCAGGTCTTACTGTACCAAAGACTGTTGCAGTCAAAAAAGGCAAAACTATTCCCAAATTAAATTTCGACTTTCCAGTTTTTGTAAAACCCAATAATCAAGGTTCATCCGTTGGAGTTTTTAAAGTTAAGAATAAAAAAGAATTAGTGTCAGCCCTTAAAAAATCCCACAAATATTCCGATCAAGCTCTAGTCGAGGAAAGTGTCGATGGAGTAGAAGTCACAAGCTCTATATTAGGAAAAGAAAAACCTGTCGCTTTACCGCTTGTTGAAATTGTGCCTAAAACACAATTTTTCAACTACAAAGCAAAATACAATGAACGATTCTGCGAGGAAATAGTTCCAGCAAGAATCAGCAAAATCTTAACTAAAAAAGCGAAAGCAGCAGCCATTTTAGCTTATCAAACAATCGGATGCCAAGGGTTTGGCCGTGTAGACATGATTATCAAAAATAACAAAGTTTATGTTCTGGAAGTCAACACGATTCCAGGTCTTACCGCGGTTTCACTACTACCCAAAGCAGCCAAAGCAACAGGAATTTCCTATAGGCAGCTTTTAAACGAAATTATCTCTTTTGCCCATCCCATAGTTTGACAATTCTAATTAAGATTCTGTATAATTCGCTCCATGAGTGAACGACGCTTTGGACCCCGAAGGCCTTCTGAAAGGCCAGTCATCCATCGTAAAGATTTTGATAAATATTGGCCATCTCCCTGGAGTTTATACGAACGGCCCAGCCCCTTTCGTTTAGGGCCGGAGATTGAAAGTGGTTTGCATCTACACTTTGTTACCAAGGGTGAAAGAAAGTGGTCTGAAGAGTTTGCCCTGTCTGAACAAATTTACAAAAAGGAGCTTGCGGGCCTTCCCTTTCATGAGGCTTTTGGAAAATATCTCTCCATAATGCTAAGAGTTAGCGACATCCATCTTCCTCTAGGGAAAGCAAATAAACCCAGAAGCATTAGTGTCTTGTCTGGTATCCAAGTTGTTCTAATCGAGCTATTGGCGATGGAACATGCAGAGAAAATCCCCCAGTCTTATTTTGAAACGATGAGAAATCAGGAGCAACTACTTCTGGAAACAGAACATCCAGATAAATGGTTTTTACCTAAAGTAAAGAATTTGATTCATCGGGTTGAAGGATGGAGAAATATTTATGAATGGATTGATTTAATAAGAAAAAGACTGGGCCATTTAAAAAGTCAATTAGATCCACAGGAGATCCAAGGTGAATGTAGTGAGATAGCCAAAAGAATAAGCGAGGATAGGGCGTATGGCGTTAAGAATTGTTATTTTACTTCACCCTTGTTTTTAAAACCCAATCAGGCATTTACCATATTTGATGAGCGGTTGGGATTACCAGATAAGATCGATAAATATGACATGCCTAATGACACAATAGCCTGTATAGGCGTAGGGGATAAGCCACGCGGCAAAATCGAGGTTATACCACTTGCCGAGGAATATATCCACAACATTAAATGGCGAGGTTTCGGAACAACCTTCACCTATGCAATTTTCTCAGTAAATCAAAGTGGAGAAATCAGCTCAAGCGTACTAGGAGCCATGAGCCCGCTAAGATATGGTTTTGAAAGAAAAAAAGCTCTTCCAGAATATGAACTTTGGAGAGCTTTTATGCTAATGAGGATATATGATTTGACAAAACGCGCGGATGTTATTGAAAAAATGCCCTCGCTGGATAAAGCAGAAAGAGAAATTTCAAAAGGGGAAGGTGGCATATTAGGAATTGGTAAAAAGGTTAAACGAGTAGATTACAGAAGCTTACTCTTTCCAAGAGTCAAATATGATGCTACAGAAGTTGTTGAGACAAATGAATCGGTCGAGCAAAAAAGATTTATCGACCGGCACCGTGTAACATGGTTTGTGAGGCGACTACCTATAGGTTATAATGCGACGGAAAGAGGAATCGAATACGCAAATGAGCACGGGGTGACACTGAGGGAAGGGGAAACTATAGTAAGAGAACATTTTAGAGGGAAAAGTAGAGAAGAAGCTCTTGAAAAACCGACAAAAGCATCATTCAGATAAAAGAAGAAGTGATTATTTGAAAAGTGTCTTTCCTTCAACTACTATCAACCCCATAGTTTGATAAACGTCTAAAATTACGTTATAATTAACTCTCCATGCCTTACTCACAAGTATACCGCAACATTGAAGATTGGAAAAAACCTTTGCATGTGGTTCATGCCTATTTAGCCAAAATTTACTTCAAATTTTTACCCAGCACTCAGGTAATTGGTGTTACCGGCAGTGTCGGCAAAACCTTGACGCAGAATGCTATTTGTAGTGTTCTCTCTAAAAAATTCAAAATAGTCTGCGGTGACGAAAATCTCGACCCGACTTACAGAATTCCCAAAACTATTTTTGCGGCGAGGCCTTGGCATAAATTTATTGTTCTTGAATACGGCGTAGAGCATCCACAGGATATGGATTATTATCTCTGGTTAGCAAGGCCACAATTTGCTATTGTAACTAATATTGCACTTACTCACACGAAATATTTTAAATCGGAAAAAGGAGTATACGCAGAAAAGGTAAAACTAATAAAGGCTTTACCGCCAACAGGCACAGCAATCCTAAATAAAAATGATAAGGTCGTAGCCGAAATGAAGTCGCAAACGAAAGCAAATGTTTTCTGGTTTGGAAAGACTTCTAAAATGGGAATAAAAATATCCGACTACTCACAGGATTTAAGAGGATCCACTTTCAGAATGCATTTTCATAAGGATAAAGCTGCTGTTTCCTGGAAAATCATTGGCAAGCACCAACTGCTTTCTGCACAAGCAGCAGCTTCGATGGGTATAGTTGCTGGCCTTAGCCTAAAGCAAATAGCCTCAGGTCTTTCACAAGTCGAAGTCCCGCTTCACAGATTAAATGTTGTTAAAACACAAAAAGCTTATATTCTTGACGACACCTATAACTCTTCACCTAAAGCAGCCAAAGAATCTATAGAAACTTTAGTCGACTTGGGTGCCACTCATAAAAAACTTGCTATTTTAGGTGAAATGAAGGATTTAGGTAGTTTATCAACTACAGCCCATATAGATTTAGGTGAATTTATATCAAAAACCAATATCGACCATCTAATTACAATCGGAAAGGTTGCAAAGCTCATAGGCAAAAGTGCACGAAAAAATAAATTTAAAGGACAAGTTTTAAATTATTTCACGACACAGCAAGCTCTCGTGCAAGCTCAAAAGTTGACAAGCGAAAATTCACTCATTTTAATTAAGGGTTCACGCCACGCTCATCTTGAAAGAATTGTTTTTGCTCTTCAGGGAAAGTCTACGCAAATTTCTTGTTATCAGTGTGGGAATTTGAAATAATATATTTTCAGGTATGGCACAAACCTTAGGTCTTGTATTACTATCCTTTTTCACAGTAAGTATTCTCTTAGTTCCATTCATAAATTTACTTTACAAAATTAAGTTCACGAGGCAAAAACAAAAGACTCGGGATATGTTTGAGGTGCGGACCCATATTTTTGATAAATTCCATGAACACAAATCGGGGATACCAGTAGGTGGGGGAGCGCTCATTATTTTTGTTGTTACCCTGCTCTACCTTTTAACAAACTATCTATCCCCTCTACTTGGAGTTGAGAGAACTTCTATCTATCCATACAAGCAGGAAATCAATGTAATTCTTTTTACATTTCTGTCATTTGGGCTGTTAGGTTTATATGATGATTTAAGAAAAACATTCGGTTTTAGGGGAGTAAAGTTTTGGGGTTTAAGATTTCGCGTAAAATTTATAGCTCAATGGGCACTGGCTTTTGTAGTAGCCTTTATGCTCTACTTTGCCTTAGGTATAAATATTATCAATATAACTTTCTTTGACGTTTTTAATCTCGGGATTTTTTACATTCCTTTCGCGGCTTTTACTATTGTTGCATTTGCAAATGCGGTAAATATTTCTGATGGGCTAGATGGACTCGCTTCAGGCCTCATTTTAATTTGTCTTACTGCCCTTCTTGTAATGTCGTCTTCAATCCTAGATACCACACTTTCGATTTTCTTAGGTTTACTAATAGGCTCATTAATAGCATTTCTTTATTTTAATATTTGGCCGGCGCGAATTATGCTCGGAGATGTCGGTGCGATGTCCTTTGGGGCGACCCTTGCAGTGGCCGGTTTGCTTCTTGGAAAACCTATTGGACTCGTAATAATTGGGGGAATGTTTATCCTAGAAGCAGGATCGTCTCTGGTACAAATTCTTTCAAAGAGTATTAGAAAAAAGAGAGTATTTGAAGTGGCTCCGCTGCATCTTTGGTTGCAATATAAGGGTTGGCAAGAGCCGAAAATTGTTTTTAGGTTTTGGCTCGCACAAATCATTTTTGCAATTTTCGGTCTTTGGCTAGCGTTTTTTTAAAATGGCAGACAATCGTCCCATAGGTCTTTTTGATTCAGGTGTTGGCGGGCTTTCGGTTCTATGTGAAATTAAAAAAGTATTACCTCGTGAATCATTTATATACCTCGCGGATCAAAAAAACGTCCCATACGGCACAAAATCAAAAAAGGTTTTAAATAATTTAACACTGAGAATAACTAAATTCTTACTAAAATTTGATATTAAAATGCTAGTAGTTGCTTGTAATACTGCCAGTTGTTACTCAGTTGATTTCTTGCGCAATAATTTCAATTTACCAATTGTAGGAGTTGTACCTGCTGTTAAACCTGCTGTGAAATTAAGTAAAAAAGGAAAAATAACTATTATGTCTACTTCGGCAACGGCCAAAAGCACCTATTTAAAAAACCTAATAGCTAAATTTAGCAGTGCCAAAAATGTTTTAAGTCTTGGCTGTGATGGTCTTGAAGATTCGGTAGAGAATCTAAATTATAAAAAAATCAATTCACTGCTTGATGAATATGTAAAAAGAGCTAATAGTTTTGAATCGGATGTAATTATCTTAGGGTGTACGCATTTCCCTTTTTTAAAAAATGATATCCAAAAAAGAGCAATAAAAGGCACTAAAATAATTGACTCCGGAAAAGCTATAGCAAGCAGAGTAAAATTTTTACTTAAACAAAACAATATGATAGCGGCTAAGAAAACAAAAGACCTATTTTTTACTACTCTTAATCGTAAAAAATTTTCAAATGTTGCTTCGACTCTCCTAAAATATAAAGTACTGGCCCAAAAAGCTTCAATTTAAATGATCTCTTCAAAAAATGTAGCTATTTTTGGTTTTGGCAAAGAAGGTGTGGCAGCTGCAAATTATTTAGGTGTTAAAAATAAAATACACATTTTTGAAGACAAACAACAATCGGATATCAACAAATCTTTTTTTCGCGGATTAAAAATAAAAGACGCCCAATTCTATTTTAGTGGCCAAAAACCAAATAATGCAAAGCTAGACTTGTTAATTCGCTCACCTGGCGTAAAACTCAACCATCGACATATTAAATACTTTTTAAAAATGGGTGCAAAACTGACATCTCCTACAAATATATTCTTCGTAAGCGCACCCTGCATTATTATTGGAGTCACCGGTACTAAGGGCAAGGGCACAACTTCAACATTGATATACAAGATATTAAAAGCACAAAACGACAATATTTACTTAGCGGGGAATATTGGTACCCCTGCTTTAGAAATACTGCCTAAATTAAATAAAGATTCGATTGCAATTTTAGAGCTCTCCAGCTTTCAGCTTATTGATCTTAAATATAGTCCACATATAGCAGTTGTGTTAATGATCACATCAGAACATTTAGATTGGCATATAAGCCAAAATGAATATGCAAAGGCTAAGGAATCAATCGTTGCATACCAGTCTAATCAGGATTTTGCCGTAATTAATCAAGATTTCACCAAATCAAAAAAATTATCCAGTCTTACAAAAGCAAAAGTAATATATTTTTCAACAGAGCACAAAACAAACGGTGTATACATAAGCAACGGGGAAATATTTTCAAATATTCAGGCAAATGAGCCGCTGATAACAACTGCCGAGATTTTACTTCAAGGAAATCATAATTTACAAAACATTTGTGCAGCAGTATCTGTCGCAAAAATTCTCGGATCCAAAAACGAAACTATCAAAACTGTACTAAAATCTTTTAAAGGTTTGAAGCATCGGCTTCAATTAGTTAAAGAAATTAGAGGTACTAAATTTTACAACGATTCCTACTCAACTACTCCTGAGACCGCCATTGCCGCAATCGACGCGTTTAATTCATTGAAAATTCTAATTTTAGGAGGCTCATCCAAAAAATCAGATTTTACAAATCTTTCCAAAAAAATAATAGCCGATAAAAAAATAAAAACAATAATTTTAATTGGAGAAGAAAGCTCTCGGATAGAGAAATCACTGGACGCAACAGGAAACTTCAAAGGCCGGATAATTAGGGGGCTGACGAATATGAAGCAAATCGTTAAAAAGGCATTGGATATTTCAACAAAAGACAACATTGTAATATTTTCTCCGGGATGCGCTTCATTTGATATGTTTGCAAATTACGAAGATCGAGGCCAGCAATTTATAGACGAAGTATTAAAGATAAGATGAAAAGCAAATCGAGCCTTCTAAAAAGTACGAGTACGCCTATAGACCTTTGGTTAATTCTTGCAACTTTCACACTTATAGTTTTTGGCCTCATTGCTATTTACGATTCTTCAGTTGTTACTGCATTTAGAGATTTTGGCGATAAATTTTATTTCTTTAAAAATCAACTTACGTGGGCCACTCTCGGGGTTTTTGCGTTTCTCTTTTTCAGTTTTTTCGACTACCGCAAATTAGTAAAATTAGGACCCATATTTGTAGCAGTTGGCACTTTCCTTTTAATTGCGGTTCTAGTTCCATTTATTGGTACTGAAGCATTAGGTGCAAGGCGTTGGATTTCACTTGGAAATTTAACTTTCCAGCCATCTGAATTTGTAAAGTTGGCCGTTATTTTCTACGCGACAAACATAATGTCAAAAATTAAAGACCATAGAATTATTTTCTTTGACTCAATAATTGTTTATTTTTTACCTATTTTAGTTGTGACGGCATTAGTTATTATCCAGCCGGATCTTGGAACGGCCCTGATCTTTACTGCTCTCGCCATAATTATTTATTTCGCTGCTGGCGCACCGATTTGGCATTTTTTACTCGCAATACCAGTTTTAATAGCCGGGACTCTTGCAGCTATTGTTACCCAACCTTATCGTTTAGAAAGATTAAGAGCATTTTTCGATCCCAGCTACGATCCTTCAGGTGCTTCATATCAAATAAACCAAATAATAATTGCAATTGCGTCCGGCGGTCTATTTGGGGTAGGTCTGGGTGGAGCGCACAGTAAATTCGAGTTCATACCCGAGGTGCATAATGATGCAATTTTCGCTGTAATCATCGAAGAAATTGGATTTATTGGTGGGGTGATCTTAATCGGCGTTTTCTTATTTTTGATTTCTCGCGCAATTAAAATTTCCATAGAAACCGCGGACTATTCAGGGAAAATTCTTGCAATTGGGATTGCTAGCCTTCTTGCCGTTCAAAGTCTTTTTAATATTGCATCCAATGTCGCGCTGGTTCCTTTAACAGGAGTTCCACTGCCTTTTATTTCGTATGGTGGATCTTCACTTTTCGTTACGTTGGCATCTATCGGGATACTAGTTAACATTAAAAGACAAACATGAGAAAAGTTGTAATTTGCGGCGGGCATCTAACCCCGGCCCTGTCCGTAATAGATCAGTTAAAAAAACATAAAGGAATAGAAATACTTTTTTTTGGTCGTAAATATGCAACAGAAGGTGCTAAAAATTTTTCAGCGGAATTCAAAATTATTTCGCAGGAAAATATTAAATTTTATGGGATAACCGCCGGGAGGCTTCAGCGCAAATTCACAAAATATACAATTCCGGCTTTATTCAAGACGCCTACTGGTTTTATACAAGCTTTAATCCATTTATTTATTTTAAGGCCGAATATAATAGTTTCCTTCGGAGGATATTTGTCATTACCAATAGTTATTAGCGGCTGGTTGTTGGGTATTAAATCGGTAACCCATGAACAAAGTTCAAAAGCGGGTCTTGCCAATAAAATAAATTCACTATTTACAGAGAAAGTTTTTCTTGCATGGCCACAATCCCAGAAAGACTTCCCAGAAAAAAAAACAGAAGTAATAGGTAATCCCACGAGAAAGACAATTTTTCTAAAAAAAGCTAAAAACTCAACGCTAAATAATTTTCTTAAAAAATCTCAGAGACTAATACTCGTAATTGGCGGAAATCAAGGCTCCCACTTCATCAATCAAAAGATATTCGATCTTCTACCTAGTCTTTCGCAGTTTAATATATTACATCAAGTTGGCACCACAAACTTTATGGGTGATTTAGACAGGGCAAAAAAAATAAAAATGAGCAATTACTTTGCACTTGACTATATTAGCGCATACGATATTGGAGCAGCGTTAAATAGGGCTGATCTTGTTGTTAGTAGGTCTGGAGCAAACACAGTTTGGGATTTATCTTTGCTTGGAAAAATATGCATACTGATACCTCTGCCTTTTGCGGCGGCGAAAGAACAGGAAGAAAACGCAAGGATTTTAGAAAGAAACGGAAGCTGTCGAGTTCTCAAGCAGGAAGATACAACTTCAAGCAAATTGAAATCCACCATTGACGAGCTTTTAAAAGATTTACCAAGGGCAAAAAAGCGGGCTGTCAATTTCCAAAAAACTTTACCGAAAGATGCTGCCGAAAAGCTATCAAACTACGTTTTAAGTTATACTTAAAACGTAGTGATCAAGCTTTTAGCCTTAGCAGCAGCTGGTTTCGTCCTGGCGTTTTTAGCCGTATTTTCTCCACTTTTCGAGATAAAAACCGTCATTTTTAATGACGATGATAAATGTGTCGACAACTCTCAGGAGATTACTCAGTCTCAACTTATTGGTTCGAACTTAATATTTTTTCAAGCTCAAACTTTTGCTCAAAATATTAAAGATCAATTTGTCTGCGTAGACACGATTGGTCTTGAAAGAAAATTCCCTTCAACAGTAATTATTGATATAAAATCAAAAGAACCTGTAGCCTTAATTGCGGAGACCCAGTTGCAAGTAACAAAAGATGGTTTATTAATAGATGCAGATTATAAAGTTCAAATTCCTACAGTTTTTCTTCCAAAAGATTTTACATTGGATCCAAATAAAAAAATCACAGACGAAGATGTACTTACAGCACTAGAAATTACTGATAATCTTCTGAAGTCCGACTTTGTGCCTTCAACAGTCAGAATAATTGATAAACAAAAAATTGCCGTATATAGTTCGAAAGATATTTTGGTGATATTTTCTAGCGATAAAGACCCCTCAAGCCAAGTAGACTCTTTACAGGCAATCTTGGCAGAAGCTAAAATAGACGCTACTAAAATAGACAAAATAGATTTGAGTTTTGAAAAACCTGTTATTTCATATAAGTAGTAATCTATGCCAAAAGATAAAGTAATTGTTGGCGTCGACATAGGGTCAACTAAAATCTCCACGATTATTGCTACTCTCGAAGATGAAGAAAAATTAAATATCATTGGGGCAGCTTCTACTCCGGCAAAAGGTCTTAGAAAAGGTCAAGTTGTCGACATCGACGAATCAGTAGCCAGTATCACTCAGTCGCTTGAATCCTCAGAGCGAATGGCAGGATATTCAATTGGGGCAGCTTTTGTTTCTGTCGACGGCACACACATTGAGTCTCAAAACTCAAAAGGTGTTGTAGCGGTTTCCAATCCAGAAGCCGAGATTTCCGAGGCAGATGTTGGGAGAGTTATCGAAGCGGCGAGAGCAATATCCCTACCCTCCTCTAGAGAAATTATTCACGTTATCCCAAGACATTTTGTAGTCGATTCTCAAAGCGGAATAAAAGATCCAATTGGAATGAATGGGGTGAGACTAGAAGTTGAGACTAATATTGTCACAGGTGCGGCGACTGCACTTCGCAATATAGCCAAGTGCGCAAGTCAAGTAGGTGTAGATGTTGAAGCCATGGTTTTTGCGGGTCTTGCGTCAACATATTCGGTTTTGACAGATACCGAAAAAGAGCTCGGAGTTATCTTAGTAGATTTCGGTGGGGGGACTACAGATATTTGTATATTTTTAGAGGGTGCACCTGCTCACTGTGCGGTAATCCCTATCGGCGCAAGAAATGTTACGAACGACCTTGCCATAGGCCTTAGAATATCCCTGGATTCGGCTGAGAAAATAAAACTGGCGCTTTCTAAAGCTCCTAATGTTGCTGTTGAGCCAGATGAAAACGGTAAGCCTCAAGACAAAAAAGAATCAGACGATCTTGATATTTTAAGCCTGTCGATAGAAGAAGATTTAAAATCTGTTTCTAAAAAAACCTTAACGGATGGTATTATAAAACCGAGACTAAAAGAAATTCTTACGATGGTAAAACTCGAAATCCAAAAATCAGGATTTGGTAGTTTGACTCCTTCCGGAGTTGTAATAACTGGGGGAGGAGCAGCAACTTCTGGCATGGTAGAGTTAGCAAAATCAGAACTCGCAATGCCTGCAAGAATAGGTGTTCCTCAAAATTTAACTGGCTTAGTAGACGAAGTTTCTACTCCACAGTTTGCTACAAGCGTTGGCCTGGTTATGTATGGTGCAGGATTTCAGCAAGAAGACGTCCGTTTGCCTCTTGTTGGCAGAATTGAAATTAAGAGTCTTTTCAACAAAGGTGTTGGTATTGTCAAAAACCTTCTTCCGTAAACCTTGAAAATATAACCCCGCTGTGATAAATTGCAGCAAGCTTTTAACCTCGTATGTTAATTAAACCAGATGTAAACAGATTTGCCAAAATAAAAGTTCTCGGACTCGGTGGCGGTGGCACTAACGCTCTCAATTCAATGATTACTCAAGCCCAAATACAAGGTGTAGATTTTGTTGCTGTTAATACCGACCAACAACACCTACTTGCTTCTCAGGCCCAAACAAAAGTTCAAATTGGCGACGGTTTAACAAAAGGCTTAGGTGCCGGGGCAGACCCCGAGATTGGCCGAAAAGCAGCAGAAGAATCTCTGGAGCGAATTAAAGAAACAATTACTGGGGCCGACATGGTTTTTCTAACTTATGGTGCGGGCGGAGGCACAGGAACAGGTGCTGGACCAGTGATTGCGGAACTTGCCAAAAAACTCGGCATTTTAACAATTGGAGTTATTACAAAACCATTTGGATTTGAAGGAACCAGAAGAATGGTTGTAGCCGACGAAGGGATAGAAATCCTGAAAGATAAAGTCGATACACTAATTGTTATCCCTAATCAAAAACTACTGGATGTTGTCGATGAAAATGTTTCTCTTCTAGAAGCATTTAAATTAGCAGATTCAGTCCTCTCACAAGGTGTGCAGGGGATATCTGATATTATAGTTGTTCCAGGCTTAATCAATGTTGACTTTGCAGATGTTAAAGCAATAATGAAGAGCGCAGGATCAACACTTATGGGTGTCGGTAGCGCAACCGGCGAAAATCGGGCAGCAACTGCTGCCAGAAGCGCAGTAGCCTCACCTCTCTTAGATACTTCTATTGAAGGGGCCCGAGGAGTTCTCTTCAACATTACTGGTGGTTCTGACATGACCATGAACGAAGTCGATGAGGCTGCAAAGGTCATTACCTCTCAGGCAGATCCAGATGCGCAAATAATATTCGGCGCAGCAATTGACGAAAAATTAATAGATCAGATAAAGGTGACAGTAATTGCCACAGGATTTGATGAGACTCGACAACAATACGCAAGACCAACTGTTCAAGATGTACTAGATACAGAAGGCAAGGAGCTGGAAGAAGGCGAAAAACCAGCCGGTGATGGACAGATGGAAGACGATGAATTCGACGTTCCCACTTTTTTACGTCAAATACGTTAAACTTTCCCAGCATATTGACTATCTGTACATAATGTACTAATATCAAAATATGAACGTAGTTGTTTCCATAAGTCAATTTCGTCAAAATATCGCTTCATATATTGAAAGAGCCAAAAAAGGAGATACAGTTATCTTAAAAGACGAGAAAAAAGACCAGCAGATGGTCCAGCTTGTTGGAAAGAAAAAGTTCAATCCTGAAGCATTTGGAAGAGCACTAAAGACAGCTGCTGGTGTGTTCTCCGCAAAGAATCACCCCGAGTGGAGGACAAAAAAAGATGTAATTAAATGGGTCGAGCAAACAAGAAAAGCATCTGACCGTATCTTTTAGACGTGTATTTACTTGATACGGATATTATCATTTGGGTTTTACGCGGCAATAAAAAATACGAAGAGTTACTTCAAAATTTAAAAGACAAAGATACACTTTCTATCTCAACAGTAACAATTGCCGAAATTTATAAAAATATTTTTCCTTCCGAAATTGTAAAGACCGAAAATGTGCTTGGCGAGCTTGAGACTTGGGACGTGACCTCGTCTATTGCAAAACAAGCTGGTCTTTATTGGCAAGAATATGTAAAACAGCTTAAAAATTTAAACCTAACGGATTGTTTAATTGCTGCAACTGCAAATGTTAACAATCTGACACTAGTTTCGTTAAATACTAAGCATTTTCCCATGAAAGACATAAAAACCTTAAGCCCTCTTAGACAAAACGAAACTACAGGATAGTTATAGTAGAGGAGTTAAGGTTAATCTCCTAAAGTGACAATTTTTACACACCTTTATTTTAGAAGCTAATTTGAAGCTAGAGTAGTAACGTCGTACTACGTTGATTGTGCGACGCACTTCTTAAAAATCATGACAGCTCAGCAAATGATATAATTACAATATGAAAGCAGATTTAGAAGACATTAAAAAGAAAGCAGTGCCAATTCTAAAAGAGGCTGGGGTGACCCGTTCTTCGATTTTCGGCTCTTATGTTCGTGGTGAAGCAAAAAAAAACAGCGATATTGATATTTTGGTTGATTTCCCAAGAGGCAAGGGGTTATTTGCGTTTGTAGGCTTGCAGCAAAGGCTCGAAGAAGTTCTTGGGATAAAAGTTGATCTTGGGGAATACAGTACGCTTAAACCACGTATAAAAGACCAAGTTCTTTCCCAGCAAGTTAGAATTATATAAACAATCAGCCCATGCAAAGAGATATAGGTTTGTACCTTGATGATATTTTAGAAAGCATAGAAAAGATTGAGGAATATACCCACGATTTAAGCGAAGAAGAGTTTTCCAGAAATACCGAGACCCAAGACGCAGTTCTAAGAAGATTAGCAATTATCGGTGAAGCTGTTAAACACCTTCCAGAAGACTTAAAAGAAAAACACAAGCAAATTCCTTGGAAACAGATTGCAGGTGCAAGAGACATATTTGTTCATGAGTATTTTGGTGTTGGTATTGAAAGAGTTTGGGAAACAATCCAAGAAGATTTACCAGAGCTAAAGAAAGTGGTTGAAGAAATAATCTAGGGTGCAGAGTTTGGTACGGGCAACCCTTTTAAATCTTCCTGTTTAGCAAAAGTGAAATTGGCATTTAGAAGATTTTTGCCTCTGAGATAGCCATTAACGAAGCTATATCCCTTAACTCTCAGTCGAACATTACTACCAACTATTCCCAAGTTAACCACATCTATAAATTCTGGTCTGTTAAAAACGAATGAAACTCTTGGAGTTTCAACTTCTGGGTCAGTTCTCAAAACCATCTTATCAACTGGAATCTCCGTAATTAGTATGTCCTGTCCGTTTGGTGACCATGCAAATTGGATACTAGATGCTGTTCTGGAATCAGACTCATACTTCCCTTCGCCACTCATGGTTGAGAATAATAAAAATCCGCTTCCATGCATTTCAAATGCTCCTTGAGCCTGTGCCCATACCCCTCTTTGGACATTTGCGGGGGCAAGAAGTTCATGGTCTCCGACCAACCCTTTTTCAGCTAAATCTCTTTCAAATTCTTCTATAGCTTGCTTCTCTGCCTGATTGAAAGAATTCCTCCATTCACGATATTTTCTCCCAGTAAACACATCCAAAGGACGTCTACTAATTCTGACTGAAATATCACGCCCTTGTTCAGGCCACGCAAGATGAGCAGACTCGGGTCTTGCTAGAGCTGTTTCATCGGCACCACTTGGGACAATAGCTCGTTCTTCGTTTGCCACAGCCAGATTATAGAGGTGCAATACGTATAAAATCAATAGAGAATAAATCTAAGCCTGTTGCAATCTTTCCCATCATTAAGTATTCTTTACTTACCTTTTGAGGACTAAAGAATAGCTTGATCTATTATTGGGGTTGCTGATTGCTTTTGAACCTAAAAATGGCACCTGACTTAGGAATCCCCACTTTTCTAATGCAAATTAGATAAAACAGCCTTATCTTCTTGACATTTTGTACATAATATCGTAACATCAAGATAATATGACACATACACTACCTATATCAAAAGCCAGAGAAGAGTTTGCAGAATTAGTTGAAAACGCCAAAAAACGCCTGGACGAATATATTATTACTGTAAATGGCTCACCAGCCGCGGCCATTATATCTGCAGCAGAGTATGAATCATGGAAAGAGACAGAAGAAATTTTAGCTGACAAAGAACTAATGAAAGCTATAAAGCAAGGTGATAAAGACATAGAAGAAGGCAAGGTTCACGACTGGGAAGATGTTAAAAAAGAGCTGAAGCTTGATGTACAAAGTTAAGCTCACGGCAAAAGCAAAAAAAGAACTAAAACAAATCTCCAGAAGGCATCAACTCGCACTAGGACAAATCTTCGACGAGCTAAAAGAAGCTCCAGATCTTGGGAAGCCACTAGGCAGAGAACTAACAGGCAAATTTTCCTACAGAATCAGTGTATACAGAATTGTTTATAAAGTGAACGAAAAAGACAAAATTGTCTACATAACAACCGCAGGTCACCGTTCAATAGCTTACGGAAAGCGAAAGTAACGTCCTACATTAGCCATTGTGCGACGCATAATTAACTTATGAGATCCTTAGAATATCGGGATTTTTTGCAATTTGTTTTAGGAATGCTTTAGCATCTTTCTTTAAACCTTCATGGAGTCGGCCGAAGTACGCCCCTTCTTCTTTTGTGAGATATTCAGGGTACAAAACTGACGCCATATAAAATTCTGCAAAAGTTTCATGAATCATTGCTACAGATGCGTATTGGGTAAGTCTTATCTTTTTAGTTGCCAACCAAGGAATTTGTTCGTATGGTCCTTCACCCCAGACCTCTGTATCACGTATCCAAGCCCCTGGTGACCCCCAAGGATATTCACCCCCCTTCTCAATAGCTTGTTTATAGTCGTCTGAGTCAGGCCCCAACCCCGTTTCGTCAATGGGAATGAGTTTCCAGCCATTAACTTTGGCAAACGATTGGTAGATTGGATGATTAGCAAGCACATTAAAGTATGGGACGTACATAGAGTTGGAACTTTCATTTTTGTAAGCTTCTAAGGGCCTTGCGAGATAAAAAACAGCGTCGGCCAGGGCATGACCGTATTCATGAAGCACCGTTCTGTTAAAAGCATCTCGGTATGTTCCTAGCGGAATCTCGTCAAAGGCAGTGCTTCGGCCTCTGTCACCTGCAATTCCTGTAAATACTAGTGACGGTTCGACTTCTCTGTCTGGACTAAAGTTTTCAGGCAGGAAGAGTGCAGTTGCGGCATCTTCATCTAAATGATCAGAGTTGAATTTCTTTATACTTGATGACCATCTACGTCCCCAGTAGATGCCAGTAATGCCAGAATCGTCTGACTCCGACTTGTATCTGTAAGGCAAAAGTAAGGGGGCAAGTTTGCCTGCGTAAGGGATGCGTGATAAGCTTTCTTCAATGATATTTGCTTCATCTGTTGTAAGATCTGCAGGGTTTCGTTCAGACAGATCATAAAGCTTGGGATACGTATCTTCTTTTATGAAAAAACGCTCATCTGTGTTTAATGGAACCAGAACTCCAAATCTAGCTGAAATTTGATTTTCCGAAGACTTAGTTAAAGTCTCAAAGAGTTTCCAGCCGCCTACAGCTGCCGCTCCTCCAACAACAAATGAACTTCCTGATACGATCAAAAACTTTCTTCTGGAAATTCTCCTTGAATGTTCTATCTCTTGCACAATTGGCCAATTTTAACAGATTTTATACGGCTTATTGCAATTTTTCCTGCAATTATGTATTCTTGGCTTGCCTTCCGAGGACTAAGGAAAGACTTGATCTTTCTTGGAGTAATTGGTTGTTTTTGAACCTAAATAAAATACTCAATATGTGAAGCAAGAAGTATTTTGATTCTCGCTTCGCCGAGTCTGACTCGGCTTCGCTCAAAATAGGGTAGATGTTTCTAGAAATCTTGCGATTTCTGAGGTGCTTTTCGGCAAAGCTGGATGCGCGCCTAAGGAATTTCCAGATTCCTAAAGCAAATAAGATAAATCTAAATCTAGAATAAATGTCAGCCATTTCAGAAATCCCACATAACCAAGAAACTTCACAAAAACGTACGCACGATGTAGATGGAATTGTATTTATAGTGCAGGGAGATGGCAGTGTATCGGGAGTAGGTTGGCAGGGCAGGTATTTAATCTTTGGACGGAATCAGTTGAATTTGCTTCAGCGAGTCGTCAAAAAGGTGGGTTCTCTACCGTCTACTCAATTAGAAGTCGCAGGCATAATAACAGTATCTAAAGAAAGCGGACATGAGCCAGTTGATGTGTTTGTAGAACAAAGTGGCAATTGGGTTAGAGGAAGTGATTTTGCCGGCAGCGTTTCTCTTTCAATGGCGACAAGCGACTCTGAAGCATTGGCGCATACCCTTAGTGAACTAGATGTTCTTTTAAAAGGAGAAGATTTGCACAAAAGTCATTTTTGTGAAGAGTACGGTATAGTTGATGATGATTAATGTAAGTTAAATTATTCCTAAGAAGACTTGCTTTTTCCCTATTGTCTTCTCAATTTTTTCGCGTTAAACTTCTGGCACCAAGCATTAAAGAAGCCCTACTTCACTCTGTTATGCAGAGCTTCGAAGGGTAAAGGAGGTGAGAGAAAATTTGATTAAAAATTTAGAAAGTTTAACTCTTTTTACCCAAAATGCCAAAAAACTGGCAGGTTTTTACCGCGATAAAGTCGGTCTCAAAGTTAAGTTTGAAGCGGTTATGGGAGAAAATGATGAAGAAATGTATGACATGTCTGTCGGCAAAAAAAGCAGTCTTTACGTAATTGACCATTCAAAAGTTAGAGGCAAAAACAAACAACCGGAGCGAATAATTTTTAATTTGGAAGTTGATGACATCAAAAAAGAAACAGCCAGATTAAAAAAAGCCAAAGTAAAAGTTGTGCAGGATACCTACCACGTAGAAGGCTACGGGTACATTACCACTTTTGCCGATTTAGATGACAACTTTTTCCAGCTGGTTCAGGTAAAAGCAAATTAAGCCGGCCAAACAGCGATAATCGAGCTCATTATAATCAAAGATACAAAGCTGTAACTTACGCCAATTAAAAATAATTGCTGGTTTCTCTTTTCCCAGACAACTGGTCCAAGAGAACTTGTTACCACAAAACCAAGCCAGACTAAAAACGACAAAATAACTGCGAGAGCTATTGTATTTGCACCAACCCAGCCAATAAACACTGCAAGCACATAAGCTGTTACTAATGTTCCAACAAATGTAATTGCATACATCATCGGCATTTCTTTCTTGTCTTTTTCGATATCAGCTTTGGTTACACCTGCTGCTTTCATCCATGTTTTGCCAAACAAAGGTCCATGCCAAATTGCACCCAATATCATACTAACAACAGCAGCAACTAGAACTGCTACATTATTTACTACAACTTCAGGCAAATTGATCACCTCCTTTAGGCAAGAATTTTTAACAATCGATATCAAAAATATATACCTATTTTAAAAACCGGTCAATACACAGCACTTGATTTTCACGCGGGTATTGTTCTACAATTTTTTATTAGCTGCTCAATTGAAAGGTTAGAAAAATGGGAAGCATAGAAGCCGAAACAAATCGAGAAATCGAAGGAGAAAGAACTTTTCATCTACCTCTAACACAAAGAGAAGTAGGAGTTACGATACAAAGTGTCAAAACCCATCCAGTGTTTCCATATCACGTTCGGTCGGGAGAGTCTCATAGAATTGGTAATTTACTGATTTCTGCGGGGGATCCATGTCTTGAGACAAACAGCGTTGAATTGACAGTTCAAGATTCTCATTCTGGAGATCACCCAATTTGCCTAAATGAAGTTAGGTTAGTGGACGACATCTTACTCTTAGGCTCGAAAGGATCTGCTGCACTCAGAGAGATTAAACGTGATGGAATTGTTATGTTACAAATGTCACTCTCTAGAGAAATTGAGTTGAATATGACAATTCCTGGAAATAAAGATGCAATTCCAGAATAGATACCCTGATTCTCCTTGAACACCTAATTATCTTCTGACATAATTAAGCCTAACTATGGCTTTAAAAACTCAATTTAAACGTGTTGACCCTAAGCAAAATTTTGTGGAAATGGAGAAAGAGCTTCTTAAATTCTGGTTTGATTCAGGGATTATCAAAAAATATCTAAACCGCAACAAAAATTCTAAGAAGAAATTTTCATTTCTCGACGGGCCGATTACCGCCAACAATCCCATGGGTGTTCACCATGCGTGGGGAAGGACTTACAAAGATTTATGGCAGAGATATTTTAATATGAAAGGATACCAGCAGAGGTTTCAAAACGGTTTTGACGAGCAAGGTCTTTGGATAGAAGTTGAAGTCGAAAAAGAACTTGGTTTTAAAAATAAAAAAGACATCGAAAAATACGGTATAGATAAATTTATCGAAAAATGCAGACAAAGAGTAGAAAAATTTTCCCAAATTCAAACTGAACAGAGTAAGCGCCTTGGTTACTTTATGGATTGGGAGAATTCATACCACACATCTTCCAGTGAAAATAATTACGCGATTTGGAATTTTCTAAAAACTTGCCACAAAAAGGGGTATCTATATAAAGGGAGAGATTCTGTGCCCTGGTGCCCACGCTGTGGTACAGCAATTTCTCAACATGAAATTCTTACAGAGGAATATCAGGAAATGACCCACAAAGCAGTTTATGTTAAGTATAAAGTCACTGGTCACTGGTCACTGGTCACTGGTCACGTTTATCTTCTTGTCTGGACGACAACTCCATGGACTTTACCCTCAAACGTGGCCATAGCTGTTAATCCAGATTTAAAGTACGGAATCTGGATTATCGATGGGGATAAATTAATAATCGAGCAAACACGAGCTAAAGCAATTGGTGTCAAAGAAAAACCGCAAAAGATTTTCAAGGGTAAAGAACTTGTGGGCACAACTTATCAGGGTGTTTTTGATGATTTGCCTGCTTTAAAAGGAGTTAAGCATAGCGTAGTTTCCGCCAAAGATTTAGTGACAGCCGAAGAAGGTACAGGTTTGGTTCACATTGCTCCCGGTGCCGGAGAAGAAGACTTTAAACTTGCTCAAGAAAATAAATTAGGTGTGGTTGAGTCGATCGATGAATCGGCAAATTACATTGAGGGTTTCAGCGATCTAACTGGTAAAAACGCCAAAGACAATCCCGATTTGGTAATCGAAAAGCTGCGTCAAAAAGGAACACTTTTTAAAGTCGAAAATTACAAACACCGTTATCCAACTTGCTGGCGCTGCAAAACAGAGTTAGTTTGGCGAGTAGTAAATGAATGGTATATCGCTATGGATTTAAAGGATTCGGATGACGAAGAAGGCAGGAGTTTGCGAGAAGAAATGATCGATGTAGCGAAAAACATAACCTGGATACCGAAGTTTGGCTTAGATCGTGAACTTGATTGGCTTAATAATATGCACGATTGGCTTATTTCTAAAAAACGTTACTGGGGACTTGCACTGCCAATTTGGGAATGTTCAAAATGTAGTCACTTTGAAGTAATAGGTTCAAAAGAAGAGTTAAAAAAGAAAGCCGTTGAAGGCTGGGCAAAATTTGACGGGAAAAGCCCTCATAGGCCACAAATAGATGGAGTTAAAATAAAGTGTTCAAATTGCGGCCTAAAATTAACAAGAATTCCAGACGTTGGTAATGTTTGGCTAGACGCCGGCATTGTGCCAATATCCACAATGCCGGAAAACTGGTACCCTGCAGATTTCATCACCGAGTCTTTTCCGGGCCAATTTAAAAACTGGTTTTACTCGCTAATCGCCATGTCAACTGTACTAAAAAAATCCAACCCGTACAAAACAGTCCTGGGATTTGCCACGCTTCAGGATGAAAAAGGAAAAGAAATGCACAAAAGTCGTGGAAACGCTATCGAATTCAATGAAGCTGCCGACAAAATTGGCGTTGATGTTATGCGCTGGCTATATACTTCTCAGAATCCATCCAGTAATTTATTATTTGGCTATCACAAAGCAGACGAAGTAAGGAGAAGATTTTATTTAATACTTTGGAATTCGTATAAATTTTTTATAGATTACGCGAGTCTTACGAATTGGAATTGCCATAAAACACCCAGAGATATAAATAAAAAATTGACAACTCTCGATAAATGGATTTTGGCAAGTCTTACCAAAACTACACTTACCGTTAATGAGTTTTTGAATAGGTACGATTCGATGATAGCTTCAAGAACAATTGAAGATTTTGTAGTGAACGATCTTTCTGCCTGGTATATTCGCAGATCCAGAAATAGAGTAGGGCCCACTGCAAATAAACAAGACGAAAATATTTTTCTTTCCACAATGTATGGCGTTTTGGTGACACTATCAAAACTACTTGCACCGTTCACGCCATTTATCGCAGAAGAAATTTACCGGAATTTAACAGGTGATATTTCCGTAAATCTAAAAGATTACCCTCTGGGTGATACAAGATTAAAAAACTCTAAATTATTAAGTGAAATGAAAACTGGCCGCCAAATTGTAGAAAAAGCTCACTCTATAAGAAAAAAAGAAGGCATAAAAGTTCGGCAACCATTAGCGAGTGCAACTTATGGAGGTTTTAAACTACCAAATGATATTGAGAACATGCTGGCGGCAGAATTAAACGTAGAAAAATTAATTTTCAATAAAAATTCTAAGATAAAACTGGATACTAAATTAACAGAACAACTTAAGAAGAAGGGTGAAACTAGAGAAATAATTAGACAAATCCAGCAAGCCAGAAAAGAAGCAGGGTGCAATTTATCAGAAATAGTTTCGGTCAAACTTCCAACCTGGCCAAAGGGATTCGAGGAAGAAATTAAAAGAGAAACCTTAGCAAAATCAATAGAAAAAGATATAAAGCTCGAAATAGTTAGAACTTAAAATGCGAGAAAGATGGGATTGGTTGTATTTCTTCCAAATTATTGCGCTCGGTTCACTTTCTGTTCTTATTATTTCAGCGATTAATCCCGTACTTGCTAGGAACCAGCTTTTATTCTGGGCTATCGGTTTATTTATATTGTTTTGGGCATCTAAAATAGACTATCAACGATGGGCAAATTACGCTATAGTATTTTACGCAGTTAGCCTCGTTGCTTTAATCGCGCTTTTTTTCATCGGTAGCCCCATCAGGGGCTCAATTCGTTGGATAGATCTCGGTTTTTTCCGTTTTCAACCAGCAGAAATAGCAAAAGCAGCAACAATTCTTTTTTTAGCTAAGTTTTACAGCCACAATTCTGCCGGCAAACTAACAAATCTTATATTGGGATTTGTGATCATACTTCCGGCAATAGCGTTAATTTTTTTTCAGCCTGATATAGGCAATACTTTCGCCTTCTTTATAATATGGTTAGGTATAATTTTCGCTGCCGGCTTGAAAATTAAACACGCCATTATTTTGCTAGCAGTCTCAGCAATACTTTTGTTCACACTTTTTCAAGTACTCGCGCCATACCAAAAGGAAAGGTTAACCACTTTTGTAAATCCCGTTTCTGATCCGCTTGGTACCGGATACAATATTATTCAATCGAAAATTGCGATCGGTTCAGGTTTAATTTTCGGAAAAGGTTACGGCTACGGTAGTCAATCTCAACTACAGTTTTTGCCGGAAGCAGAAAGTGATTTTATCTTTGCTTCAATAAGTGAGCACTTAGGCTTAACGGGAGCCAGCCTAATATTAGTATTATTTACTTGGTTAATGTTTCGCACAATTAATTTTACCAAAAGCACTGATCGATTTGGTCAATTGATAATTATCGGTATGGTTTCCTACCTTCTTGTTCAGTTTTTAGTTAACGTAGGTATGAATTTAGGTCTGTTGCCTGTAACCGGTATCACCTTCCCCCTAATTTCCTACGGAGGCTCCTCTCTGATTACGAACTTGTTTATCTTAGGAATCGTATTCGCAATAGCCAAAAAAACTACCAATTATTGAAGCATGTGCACGTTTGATGGTAAAATTCCCTACTTATGACAAACTGGGCAATTATTAAGAGTGGCTCAAAACAATATAAAGTGGCCGAAGGCGACAAAATAGCTGTCGAAAAGCTGAATGTTAACGGGGAAAAAACAGTAAATTTCGACGAAGTTCTTTTATTAGTTAAAGAGGATAAAGTCGAGGTTGGCAAACCTTTAGTTGAAAAAGCGAAAGTTAAGGCCAAAGTATTAGAAAACTTTAGAGAACAAAAAGTTAAAGTCGTAAAATTTAAGTCAAAGTCAAGATATTTACGGATACAAGGACATCGTCAAAATAAGACTAGAGTACAAATAGAAAAAATTTCTGCCCAAATCCCCAAATAACTATATCAAAAGATCTCAAACTATAAACAAGTGAGCATTGACAGAGCGTGAAAATCTCTGTAGAATCCATAGAGAATTAACAAATTACTCTAATTAACCTAATCACTCTTAATACTTAGAATTTTAGTAATTTAGAAATTGTTTAGAAATTAGAAATTAGTAATTAGAAATTACTCCAAAGGAGGTATTATGGCACACAAAAAAGGCGGTGGCGCAACCAAAAAAAATAGAGATTCGGCAGGCAAAAGACTCGGCGTAAAGATTTTTGGAGGACAAAAAATTAAACCGGGCAATATAATTATTCGTCAAAGAGGAACAAGTTTCTATTCAGGCGACGGCACCATGTTAGGCAAAGATCACACGATTTTTGCTGTAAAAGAAGGCATTGTTAAATTTCGGAAAAATCAGGGCAAAAGGATAGTTTACGTAGTTTAAGAAACCTCAATGGAAGAGAGTCAAGTATACGAGATAGACATAGATATGCTCCAGCCCAATCCACTTCAGCCACGTGGATTAATCACATCGGATTCACTGGTCGAATTAGTTGATTCAATAAGGGAACACGGTGTTCTTGAGCCCCTGGTAGTAGCAAAAACTCCCGCAGGCTACCAAATTGTGGCAGGAGAAAGAAGATGGAGGGCCTCGAAGATTGCAGGCCATAGCAAAGTCCCGGTTTTTATAAAAGAAACTACCCCACAGGGAATGCTTGAAATGGCCATTATAGAAAACGTTCAGCGTGTTGACCTGAATGCTCTTGAGAGGGCACAAGCATTTAAGCGGTTAATGGATGAGTTTAATTTATCTACTGGCGAAATAGCCGTTAAGATTGGCAAAAGTGCGCCGTATGTATCAAATACCTTGAGGCTTTTAACAATACCTGATGCCCTAAAAGACGCGCTGACTTCAGGTGCGACAACTGAAGGCCATGTAAGAGCGTTAGCATCGCTTGAAGACCCTCATTTAATAGTTGAAGCATACAAAGAGATTCTTTCCAAAAATCTCTCTGTCAGAGGCGCTGAGGAGTTAGCACGCAAATTAAGGTCTAGAGAAAATATTGCGCCGAAACAACAAAAACCCACACTGAAATTGCAGAGCGAAGAGCTAGATAAGTACCAAGAAGAGTTGACCAAAAAGCTTAGCGCAGATAACGTTAAAGTAAAGGTAAAAATCGGGCAATCTAGGATAGAAGGTAAAGTTCTAATAGTAGTAAAAGGCAAAGTCGAAGACACTTCTAAGCTAATTAAATCTGTCAGAGATGCTATAATAGGCACTTGAAACCAGCCTGGCTCCTTTGTAGCCCCCCGACTTAACTAAAGGCCAATAAATTAACCAGACCTTCCCTTTAATAGAGCTTCTTTTGATAGGACCAAAGGTTCTTGAATCTGAAGAAGAAGATCTATTGTCTCCCAGAACGAAGTATTCATCCTTACCTAACAAAACTGCTGTATTGCCATTTGTTTTGCTATTGATATAATTTTCTTCGACCTCTGAACCGTTCACAATTACTTTGCCATCCTCTAATTTAATTGTGTCACCAGGTAAAGCAATGATTCTTTTTATAAAATCCGCTTTATTCCCAATAGGTGCTTGAAAAACGATAACATCGTTCAAGTTCGGCTTTGAAAAATGATAACTAATCTTCTCGGTTAATAATAATTCCCCGCTTTCAAAATTAGGCTGCATTGATATACCTTGCACTCGATGAGGCTGAACTAGAAAAATATATACGAATAGAAATATACCAAAGGATATAAACGCTGTCTGGATTATTTCCTTTAAGGTTGTTATTAGGTTATTTTTATTATCCATGTGTATAGATAATTTTATGTTAAAATTGCCCAAATCGTACAGTAGCAAGCATACGTCTAAACTCGGTAAACGAAATAGTCACACGATGGACATTATTAGATTATTCACCCTACTAACCCTTGCATCCATAATTCCGGGTCAGTTAATAAGGATTCCTTTGGGTATCAGTGGAGCAATAACGCTAACAGATGTCAGTGTTATTGTAACAGTCTTAGCTTTTACGGTTCACTCCCTATATTCCAAAAGGAAGATTTATTTACAAAAAAACATTTTTTATTTTTTCCTAATTTTTATAATTTCGGCACTTGCCTCCACTATTTTGGCTCTAAATACATTTTCTATTAATGAAGTAACTCTTGGAACCTTTTTCTTAATTAGATTTATATTCTATTTTCTAATTAGCGTAGTCGCGCTAAATGTTATTAAAATTAATGAGATAGAAAGTTGGCTAAAAGCAATTTTAGTTTTCGGAACCATCTTTACCTTAATTGGGTTAATACAACTTTTAACATTTCCTGATTTACGATTGTTAACCATTTTTGGCTGGGATCCACATTCTACGAGACTTGTTTCAAGTCTGGTAGACCCTAACTTTACAGGCGGCCTACTTGCTTTATTTTTTACGGTTTCACTAAGTCTTTATGTCTTTAAAAAAGACGCAGCTTATCTTCTGTTGAGCATTTTGTTTTTAGCATCCCTAATATTAACTTTTTCCAGAAGCGCATATCTGGCATTAACGGTAGCCACCATAGTTATAGGTGCATTTAAATCTCCCAGGTTGATATTTGCAATTTTGCTGATATTTCTAGTTTCTTTAGCGCTAATATCAAAATCTAGAGAAAGAGTTGTGGCCGGCTTAACTTTAGATGAAACAGCAAGAGCAAGAATCGAAAGTTGGCAAAATGCCTATTCCATTTTTTCCAAAAACATTCTATTTGGTGTTGGATTTAATACTTTTAGGTATGTTCAAATACAAGCAGGTGCTTTCTCAATTGATAATCCCCAAGGAGGACATTCTGGTGCAGGGGTTGATTCGAGTATTTTATTTGTAGCAGCAACTACGGGCATATTCGGCCTCGGTACTTTTATTTTATTTTTAATTTCGATTTTCAAAACTATTTTTAAGGGTATTGAGAATAGTTACATAAAGCTAATTACTTTTACTAGCATCATTCTATTGCTAGTGCACTCACAATTCGTTAATTCTCTATTTTTCCCACAGATTATGATAATATTTTGGTTTCTACTTGGTTTGAATTTTGTTAGAGATTTATAAGCAAGTAAAAGGCTATTTCTTGAAGTGAAGCCTAAGTAATTTTGTTTCAGAGTTGCCAGCTTCGTCTGAGGCTTTAATTTCGATTTTATTTTCACCTTCTGATTCTAGCGGGATGGTTATCTCAAAATCCCCATTCGAGTTAACATTTGCCAAAAATCCTTGCGCGAATACTTGAGCTTCAGGCTCGGTTTTACCCATAATTTTAACTCTATTATTACCGGAAAAATGTTGTTCGTCTTCTGGGGTTGATATTTCTAATTTAGGAGGCTCTTTATCAAGAATCACAGTTATTGTTTTTGAAAAATCGCTCGATTCACCATTACGACTTACTGCTTTAAGAGATATTTCATTCTTGCCTCTATTAAGAAGAAAATCTTTAAATTCAAACCTGCCATCATAGGTATCGGTTTGGTCAATCTTATTCGAATTACGATAAATTTCTACGTTACTACCATTACCTGAAAAACCCGAAATCGTAATTCTTTCTTCATTAGTAGCTTTAGGTAAAGAATCTATAATCGGTGCACTTAAAGAAGAGTTCAAGGCACTTGTTTTCTGTGATTCATCTTGTTTAAAAATTGAATCAAGAAAGTCGGCAAAACCTCCTAAGAATTTCAAGCCAACTGTAAAAAGCATTGTAACTAGGACTACACTAAATATTGTAAGCCAAAAAATTCGCTTGACTACGGTCTTTTCTTCGTGTCTGGCGATTCTTTGAACCCTATTAACTCTTTTCACGGCTGTTTAGAGCCGGCGGTGAGAATCGAACTCACGACCTACTGTTTACGAAACAGTTGCTCTACCACTGAGCTACACCGGCAGCTTAAATATTTTAGCTTTTTAGAAAAGAGGATTCAAACAGGTGGGGTTTAGAGAGCGGGTGATGGCCGCC
>Ga0156138_106_pt5 | contig 32993 bp, 33 predicted proteins | sample RifCSPlowO2_02_FD_107791 | JGI IMG/M metagenome (GOLD analysis project Ga0156138, IMG submission 107791) | Candidatus Curtissbacteria bacterium RIFCSPLOWO2_02_FULL_40_11
CGAGGCGAGCCCGCTCCGACTCGGAATCGAGGCGAGCGAAGCGAGGCGAGCAACTGTTAACCGACAACTGCTAGCCCTTCTTGATATCGGCGATTTTATAAGTGTGCTGGGCAAGGTCGACAAAACTCAGGCAGGACAAATCACTATATTTGTCGAAAGTTTTAGTCTGCTTACAAAATCATTGCGACCTATTCCTAAAGCATTTTACGGACTTAAAGATATTGAAACAAGGCTTCGAAAAAGATATTTAGATTTTCTTACAAATCAAGACACGTTTGAGATTTTTCTTAAGAAAAACAAATTTTGGCAGGCAGTTCGCGAATATCTAATAAAAAAAGATTTTTTGGAAGTGGAGACGCCTGCTCTTGAGCCTATTCCTGGCGGCGCTGATGCAACACCCTTTGTTACTCATTACAATGCACTCAACACTGATTTTTATTTAAGAATTTCTTTAGAGCTTTATCAAAAAAGGTTACTTGTAGGGGGTTTTGAGAAGATATTTGAAATTGGCAAAATTTTCAGAAACGAAGGTATAGACGCTGAACACTTGCAGGATTATCTACAAATGGAATTTTACTGGGCTTATGCAGACTACGAAATGTTAATGGATTTTGTAGAAGATTATTACCGCTATATCGTAAAAGAAACCTTGGGGACAGAAAAATCAAAAATAGGAGATAAAGATGTTGATTGGGGAAAGAGATGGGAAAGAATAGATTATTTTGATTCATTTAAACAGCAAACCGGTATTGATCTTAATAAAAACCCCAAAGTTTCGGATTTAAGCAAACTGGCAGAAAAAGTTAGCGCAAAACCATCTAAAAATCTTGGGCAGGGAAGATTAATTGATTTAATTTATAAAAAAACTATCAGACCTAAGATTATCCAGCCTTCATTTTTAATAAACCATCCGGTTTCGGTTTCCCCTCTGGCTAAAAGAAGCCACAAAAACCCTAAACAAGTCGAAAGAATCCAAGTATTAGCAGCTGGTACAGAAATTGGAAACGGCTGGTCGGAACTTAATAACCCAATTGATCAGGAGGAAAGATTTAAACAGCAGCAGGAACTGCGAAAAAAGGGTGACGATGAAGCCCAGATGTACGATAAGGATTTCGTCGAAGCTTTGGAATATGGAATGCCACCGGCAGCAGGTTTTGGTTTGTCTCAAAGATTTTTTGCTGTTTTGGTCGATAAACCAATCAGAGAAACAGTCTTTTTCCCTCACGTAAAGCCAAAGTTAAAAGGTAAATAAAATGACTCGAGAAGATGCCTTAAAAATTCTCGACGAACTTAAAAACTCTCCCAACATGAAAAAACATGGTTTAGGTCTTGGCTTCACGATGGCTGAGCTTTTTGACTATTTCGAGAAAAAAAACAAAAAACCCGAACTGACTAAAAATGACTGGGAAATTGTCGGCTTGCTTCATGATGCAGATTACGAAATAACAAATAAATCACTGGAACTTCACACAGAAGAAACAACAAAAAAATTAAAAGAAATTGGCGCTGAGCAAATAATTATTGATGCCATCCGCGGACACTGTGACAAAGAACCACGAAAAACGCTTATGGCAAAGAGCGTCTATGCAGCAGACGAGCTGACAGGTTTAATTGTTGCCTGCGCGCTGGTTCAGCCGGAGAAAAAATTAGCAACAGTTACAAAAGAATCAGTTTTGAAAAAATTAAAAGACAAATCATTTGCTGCTAACGTAAATCGAGATCAAATTAAAACCTGCGAGACAGAACTGAACATTTCTCTGGAGAAATTTGTTGAGATGGTTTTAAAATCAATGCAGGAAAAATCAGACGAACTTGGACTTTAAAACTTTAATGATTTAAATCAATAAAGTTGGAATAGCAAAAATGAAAAGTAAAACCCTTAAAAAAATTCTCAAAGTTTTTTTGACTTTGCAATGGGCAAAAGAACTCCCAAGACAAGGCTTTATCGCGCTTGGTTTCAAAAGAAATGAAGCAGACAGCGTCGCTGCCCATTCCTGGTCTACGGCTATGCTAGTCTATCTTCTTGCGACCGAACTTAAAAAACAAGGGGAACGTATAGATGTAGATAAAGCCGTAAAAATGGCCCTTTTTCATGATATGGCAGAAACTATTGTTGGCGATGTCGGAACTTTTGTTAAAGGGATGGCAAGAGGTGCATTCAGCGAAATCGAAAAAGAAGGCCTTGAATATTTAGTTAAAGACCTTCCTTCAAACAAAGAAATTGTGGATTTAGTTGAGGAATATATGAAAAGAAAAACTCTGGAAGCACGAATTTGTAAAGTAGCGGACAATTTAGACGCACTGGCCCAAGCTAAAGGTGTTCCCGCTGCGAAATCCGGATTAAAATATTTTAAGGAGGTATATCATATAACTAAAGTACCTTGGCACAAAACTGCAGTTGAAATGATAATTAAAGACGAAATAGAACCGGAGAGGTCTTGGCAGAAGAAAGGTAAAATAGTTAATCGTTTATAGTTAATAGGGGAAATTCCCTGATTAACGATTCACGATGAACAATTAACATCATGTTAGATATAAAGTTCATTCGCGAAAACGCCCAAAAAGTCGAAGAGAGCGCTCAAAATAAGGGTTATAAAGTAGAGATTAAAAAACTTCTAGAAGTTGATAAAAAAAGACGCGATCTAATAGGAGAGGTAGATAAACTTAGATCAAAACGAAAGGAAATAGCCCAAAAACGGGATGAAAAGCAAGGCCAAAAACTAAAAAAAGAATTAAAAAGAAAAGAAGACGAATTAGAAGATCTTAATGAAGATTTTTATAAATTGATTCGCGAAGTTCCCAATCTAGCTAAAGAAGATGTCCCTATTGGCAAAGATGAATCCCAAAATAAAACCATCCGAGAAGTGGGCAGGAAAACCCAGTTTAATTTTAAGCCTAAAGATCACCTGGAACTTGGCGAAGGTTTAGACTTAATAGACATTGAGCGCTCGTCAAAAATTTCCGGCTCACGACAGTCATTTATAAAAAATGAACTTGTTACACTTGAATTTGCCCTTATTAAGTTTGCATTCGAAATATTAAATAAGGAAGGATTTGTATCAATAATTCCACCCGTAATCATAAATAAAAAAGCAGTAGAAGGGTTAGGCTATGTGGAATATGAAAGGGGAGAAGGATACAAGCTCGACGATCAATATTTGGTTGGTACGAGTGAACACTCAGTGGTCCCAATGCACATGGACGAGACGTTAGATGTTAAGAATCTCCCCCGCCGCTATGCGGCTTTTTCCACATCTTTTCGAAAAGAAGCCGGAAGCTGGGGCAAAGATACCAGGGGCATATTTCGCTTGCACCAATTCGACAAAATCGAGATGGTTTCTATAGTAAACCCTAAAGACGAAGAAAAAGAATTAGAATTTTTACTTTCTCTCGAAGAAAAACTTGTAAAAGCGCTTGAAATACCTTATCAAGTTGTCGAAATGTGCACAGGCGATTTAGGTTTCCCTACTGCTAAAAAATATGATATTGAATGCTGGATGCCGGGGCAAAATAAATACAGGGAGACACATTCAGTATCAACCACCACCGATTTCCAAGCTCGCAGACTTAATATTAAATACAGAAATGGTGACCAAACAGGGTTCGTCCACATTTTAAACGGAACAGCTTTTGCCATCGGCAGAACCTTAATTGCCATTATGGAAAATTATCAGCAAAAAGACGGTACAATCGAAGTTCCGAAAGCGCTCCAAAAATACACAGGATTTTCCAAAATCCCTTCATAACTACCGATTACTGATAAACTAAAGGAATGAAGTCAGGATTTTCAATTTTTCTTTTAATTTTATTTCTATCAGGTTTAACCATAGGGACAATATTCGTCGTAAATTATTATTTTGACAACAATCAAGAGAAAGGTATTCAAAGCAACAACACGCAAGAGGAAACCGATTATTTGGTTTCAGGTGAATTTACAATAAATGCAAACGATGCCGACGTCAAAGATTTCCAAGAACAAATGAATGTGTTACAAGCAGAGGTATATATTATGGAAAGTCACCCTATGAAGTTTCAAATTTACGTTCTAACTTATAACGAATGTTACCGGATAAAAGACATATTTGATTTTGCCGCATATATCGAAACTGTTCAGTGTAATAAGCTCTAAATTTCAATTATTGCACCGATAATTAGTTCATAATCAGTTGACAATCTAGTTTTCATATCATAATTTAATTTCAAAGCCTCCCGCTGCTCGAGGAGGCTTTTCTTTTAGGTCAAACAAAATAACTCCCTAGGTGTCAACCTAACACACACCGGGGGTGTACGAGCTTAACACATAAGGATTAATGGCTTTGATGGAAAAACAGATGGTTGTTATAATTAATCACTATGATTCCTCTGCCCGACGACGAAGAAAGTCTTAAAAAGAGAAATCGCATTAAAAAACTTTCACCAAAAAAGCATAAAATTGCTCATGAATCCGGCAGATCGACAAAAAATCTCTGGGTACAGATCTTATCAAGATCAAAAAGGAAAAAGTAATGTTTGGTATTTTGAATAAGTTCTTAGATTCAAACGAAAAGCAAATCAACAAACTGCAGTCATTAATTGACGAAGTCGCAAGTTTTGAGAAAAAAGTTCAAAAGCTAACGGATGGCAAGCTCAAAGCAAAAACTGCCGAATTCAAACTGAGGTTTGAGCGCGGAGCAACACTAGACGAACTTTTACCAGAAGCTTATGCAGTTGTCCGCGAAGCATCCAAAAGAACTTTGGGACAGCGTCATTTCGATGTCCAGATTATGGCTGGCATTGTTTTGCACCAGGGCAAAATTGCCGAACAAAGAACCGGAGAAGGTAAAACTTTAACAGCGTCACTGCCTCTTTATTTAAACTCACTAAGTGCAAAAGGTGTGCATCTTGCCACTGTTAATGATTACCTTGCTCGGGTAGGCCTTGGATGGATGGGTCCAATTTATAGCGCACTTGGAGTGTCCGCCGGCTGTATTATGCAGGAGAAAGCATTTATTTATGATCCAAAGTTCGAAGACAAAAACCAATTCGATTGGCGTCTTCGTCACCTGAAACCTATCGATAAAAAAGAAGCTTACTTGGCAGACATAACTTACGGTACAAATAACGAATTCGGCTTTGATTATCTCAGAGACAATATGGTTTGGGCGCTTTCAGACAAAGCCCAACGCAGCCACCATTTTTCAATTGTCGACGAAGCAGACTCAATATTAATTGACGAGGCTAGGACACCGTTGATAATTAGTGCCCCCGCAGCTCAAGCTACCGACAAATACTTTCAATTTGCAAAACTTGTAAATGAATTATCAGCCGATACTGATTATGTTATCGACGAAAAATTAAAAACTGCTAACCTGACAGAACATGGAATTTCCAAAGTAGAAAAACGACTTGGTGTTGCTAATCTCTACGAAAAAGATTTTGGCACTATTCATCATATTCAACAAGCGTTGCGAGCAAGAACCCTCTATCACAAAGATAAAGATTATGTTGTTAAAGATGGAGAAATAATTATCGTTGATGAGTTTACTGGCCGCTTGATGCAGGGCAGACGCTGGTCTGAAGGTTTGCATCAAGCAATCGAAGCTAAAGAAGGCGTAGAAATTCAAAAGGAATCACAAACTCTGGCAACTATATCTTTCCAAAATTATTTCCGCCTATACGAAAAACTTGCGGGAATGACAGGTACTGCAGCAACAGAAGCCGAGGAATTTCACAAAATTTATGGCGTGGAGGTAATAGTGATTCCTACAAACAAACCGATGATAAGAAAAGATACTTCGGACGTAGTCTACAAAACAGCTAAGGCGAAATTCACCGCTGTTGCCAACGAGGTAGCAGAACGCAATAAAAAAGGCCAACCTGTTTTAATCGGAACGACATCTATTGAGAAAAATGATTTTCTTGCAGCACTTCTTAAAAGGAAAGGAATTAAACACGAAGCACTTAATGCTAAAAACCACCAAAGAGAAGCAGAAATTATTGCTCAAGCTGGAACCAAAAGTACAGTTACGCTTGCAACAAACATTGCTGGGCGTGGTGTAGACGTAATTTTAGGTGGGATACCGCCAACAGACAAATTAGGAAGACCTGATATGAAAGGAAAAGATTTTGAAAAATGGCAAAAAAATCATGACGAAATTATTGAACTTGGTGGCTTGCACATTGTAGGTACAGAAAGACACGAGGCAAGAAGAATCGATAATCAACTTCGAGGCCGTTCCGGTCGACAAGGAGACCCTGGGTCTTCAAAATTCTATGTATCACTCGAGGACGAAATAATGAGACTTTTTGGGGGAGAACAAATTGCCAATATTATGACATCTTTTAAGCTTCCGGAAGACACACCAATTGAGCATGGAATGGTTTCTAAAGCGATAGAAAATGCCCAAGTTAAAGTAGAAACTCACAACTTTGATATCCGCAAACACTTAGTTGAATATGATGATGTAGCAAATAAGCAAAGAGAAATTATATACCAGCGAAGAAACGAAATATTAGAAGCTGCTCAGGATGAAAAAAAGGCAAATAAAATAAAGGATGAAATTCTAGATAAAATTCACGTAGAAATCGAAAATTTAGTAGCAATGCATTCCCCCGAAGGGATCTCCCAGCCAAAGCACGAAAAAATAATTAAGGAGTTTACAACAATTGTTTCGTTTGACGAGTCGAGTGAGCAGGCACTGCTAGTAGATGCCCAAAAAATTAAAGATCCGGATAAGCTTTCCGCTTTTCTTGAAAATATTATCGATAAGCTTTACGAAGAGAGAAACAAATCTTTAGGAGAAAAACAAGCTAGAGATATAGAGAAATTTGTCAGCCTTTCTGTTATCGACACTTTATGGATTCAACATCTAGATTCACTGGATGATCTTCGTGAAGGAATCGGTCTTCGCGCTGCCGGTCAACGTGATCCATTAGTTGAGTATAAACAAGAAGCTTACTCTATGTTTGAGAAATTAGTAGCGAATATTGATTACGATATTGTTCATAGAATTTTCAAGGTCCAGGTTAGACGCGAGCCGGCAATCGAAAAATTAGAGGAACAAGGAATTGAAGTTCACCCGCAAGCCCAGCTAAAAGGGGCAACTCAGGAGCAAGACAAAAGTAGAGTGCAAAAACCTAACGGACCGACTCTGCAATCTACAGCCGAGAAAGATCCAAAGCAAATGACAGACAATGAGCTGGATGCGGAAATTGCTAGGCTCGAAGAACTTCAATCAAAAGGAGATCAGCCGGAAGGGAAAGTCTCATCTCAATTTAGTAATCCTTTCGACGCGACAAGTAAGCCAATCAAAGTCACCAAAATCGGCCGTAATGACCCCTGCCCATGCGGCTCAGGTTTAAAATGGAAAAAATGCGGGCTTATAGACGCCCCCGAGCACAAAAGGTAAACCACTAAATCTTCAATTTTGATAAAATTTTAAAGTGAAATCAAAGATTCCCATCTTCTTAGTATTAGTTGCAGCTTTATTCGTAAGGATATATTTAATTGTTAGAGATTCGGTTCCCTTTGCATATGATATGGGTAGGGATTTGCTTTGGGCCAAAGATATAAGTTTTTATCATATACCTACGTTAATTGGACCTGCAGCCAGTATCTGGGGAGTTTATTTTGGGCCATTATGGTATTATTTTTTATCAATTCCATTGTTAATTTCCGGTGGCCATCCACTTTCTGCAGTGTTCTTCACAGCTTCAACGATAATTTTAACCGGAGCGCTTGCATATTTTTTATTTTTTAAATACATAGGAAAACAATTAGCATTTATTTTAGCAATTATTATTTTGTTTAGTGCGGCACTGATTAATATTTCTACTTTTGCCTTTCACGCAAATTTATTACCACTGTTGACGCTTCTGACAATTTATTTCAGTTTTCTTGCGATAGTTAAGAATCCACTTTGTATTTCGCTATCATTTTTGTTCGTTAGTTTGATGTTTCATGCGGATCCGGCGCCTGCTGTTGTTTTTACTTTTTTCCCAATCATCATTTTTATAATATTTAAACTTTATAAAAAAAGACCAGTCCAGACTTTATTGTCATCCCTAGTTTTGTATTTAGTTCCCTTTTTACCACAAATATTGTTTGAACTTAGGAATGACTTTATTCAAACTAAATCGCTAATCGCTTATTTTAGTGGTAATAACCCGTCCCTGTCTGGTCAACTACCGGTAGTTGAAAGATTTTTTAATAGAATTCAAGTTTTTTTTGAATTCTTTACATCAAGTTTTTCACCAGAAAATATTTTGCTTTCCACTGTCCTGATTATTTTAATAATTTTCGGGGCAGTGAAAATTAACACTAGTAGATTTAAAAACGAGTTAAAAATTCTATTCAACATTAACCTTACTGCATTGATTTTAAGTTTCTTAATATTTACATTTCCAATAACCGTAGAAATTAAAACATGGTATTTATACGGTTTACCCATTGTTTTTGCATTCCAAATAACATTAGCAATTGTAGCAATTAGAAAATTTCACAAGCTTATTCCAATTTTTATTATTGTATTTTTACTAGTTAACTTAAAACCATTGCTGTTTAGAAACTCTGAAGCTTTAAAATCAGATCCGGCTTTGCTGAGTAACCAAATCGAGGCTATTAAATTTATAGAATCTGATTCAGAGGGTATAGATTATACTGTATACGTTTACACGCCTACAATTTACGATTATAGTTACCAATATCTTTTCTGGTGGCAAGGAAAAGTTAAAAAGATAAGGTTTCCACAGGAGTTTGCATATTTACCAGGTCAACCGTCTTACGTCAGAAATAAGAATTTTTACACAGTAGACCCTGAAGAAACAGATATTGTTTATTTAATTATTGAAGAGAATCAAGAAAATGAATTCTATACAAAAGAAAATTGGCTGAAAAATTTCGAATCTTATCAATTAGCTTGGGAAAATAACATAAACGGCGCAATTAAAATCCAGAAAAGAGAAAAATGAAAATATCTATCATAATTCCTGTATACAATGAAGAGAAAACCGTCGCAGAAATTATCAATAGAGTGAAGCGCGTCCCATATCCTGGGAAGAAAGAGATTATAGTTATCGATGATGGATCAACCGACATGACACAAAAAGTACTTCGTTCCACTCATGGAATCACACTTCTGAACAACAAACAAAATAGAGGTAAAGGCTATTCTCTGCGTAAAGGGTTTAGTACCGCGACCGGAGATATTATTTTAATTCAGGATGCCGATCTTGAATATGATCCAAATGATCACTTAAAAATGATTAAATTGTTTGATGATAATTCAGTAAATATAGTTTATGGATCCAGGTTCCTAAAACCCAACCATAAACCCAGATATACGATTTACTATTACGGAAACATATTTTTATCTTTTATTACGAAAATACTATATGGGAATAAAATTACTGATATGGAAACTTGTTATAAATCCTTTAGAAGGGAAGTATTAACAAAAATTACTCTTAATGCTGATAGGTTTGATATTGAACCTGAACTGACGTGTAAACTGCTAAAAAATGGCTACAAAATTGTTGAAGTTCCTATAAAATACAAAAGCAGAAGTTATTCAGACGGCAAAAAAATCGGCGTATTAGACGGTTTATACGCAATTTACGTTTTGTTAAAACTAAAAATTAATTGATTTTATAATATACAGTAATTATTAGTCACGACATTATATGAACTACTTTTTAGCTATCTTAGCCGGCACTGTTCAGGGCCTAACAGAATTTTTACCAGTCTCGTCTACGGGACATTTAATAATTTTCGAAAATATATTTGGTATTTCTCAAGATGATTTTGGTTTAGCATTTGATGCGTCGCTTCACCTTGGTACACTGTTTGCGGTTATACTCTTTTTTTATAAGGATTATTTAACAATATTTAATTTTAAGAATAAACTTTTGTCGCTGCTTTTTATCGGGACTTTACCTGCCGTTTTCTTTGGAATAATCTTTGAACAGCAGATATCAACAACATTTAGAAGTACTACCCTTGTCGCGGTTGCACTAATAGTATTCAGCGTGGTGATTTTATGGGCAGAAAGACTTGGCGAAAAGGTGAAAAAAAGAAAAGATATCACATTAGCAAACGCATTAATAATAGGTATATTTCAAGCAATTGCCTTAATTCCCGGAGTATCAAGAAGTGGTGCGACAATTTCAGGCGGTTTATTTTTAGGTCTAACTAGAGAAGAATCTGCTAGATTTGCCTTTCTTCTATCAGGCCCGATTATTGCTGGTGCAGGCACAAAAAAATTTCTCGAGGCCTCTCTAAATAATATATCTGCCTCAGATTTTAATTTTTTTATAATCGGAATTATTTCGTCAGCAGTTTTCGGTTTTCTTACTATAAAATATTTCTTACAATTTTTACAAAAAAATACGCTAATTCCGTTTGTAATTTATCGAGTCGGTCTCGCGATACTCTTGATTCTTGCAATATTTATTTCATAACTGCAAAATTCTACTGTCATGGACACAGCACAAAAAATCGAGGACCTAAAAAGTCGTTTTGAGTTAATTAAAAATAATTTCAACGTTGAAAACGAACAAAAAGAGTTGAGAGAACTTGAAGCTCAAAGTAACAAGCCTGATTTTTGGCAGAAAGACTCTCAAAAAGCAAAGTCTGTTATGAAAAAGATTTCATCAATCTCAGAAGACATTGATAAATTCGAAACGCTCAACAAAGATCTTAGTGAAATAAAAGAAATAATGAACCTATCAAAGGAGGATTCAAGCATAGCGAAGGCCATCAATAAGGAGATCAAGAATTTAGAAAAAAATGTAGAAGAGTTCGAAATAAAAATGTTTCTAGCGGGTAAATATGATGAAAACGATGCGATTCTCTCTATTCATGCAGGTCAAGGAGGAACTGAAGCAATGGATTGGGTCGAAATGCTCTCTCGTATGTATCAAAAATATTTTTCATCTCAAGACTGGGATTTTGAAGTCATAAATGAAGATCCTGGTGAAGAAGCGGGTTTTAAAACAGTTTCCATTAGCATTCGGGAAAGATATTCTTATGGACTTTTAAAGAGAGAAGCAGGTGTTCACAGGTTAGTCAGACAATCTCCATTCAATGCGAATAATTTAAGACAAACCTCATTTGCTTTAGTCGAGGTAACGCCAGAAACAGGAGACGAGTTAGAGATTGATTTAAAACAAGATGATATCGAGTTTGAAGCATTTCGCTCAAGTGGGCACGGTGGCCAGAACGTAAACAAAGTTTCAACCGCAGTGCGTCTAAAGCACAAGCCTACGGGTATAACAGTTACCTCACAAACGCAGCGTCAGCAGGCTCAAAACAAAGACAATGCCTTAAAACTTCTAAAAGCTAAACTTTGGGTTCTATATCAAAAGGAGCAAGAGGAGAAAAAAGCGGAAATTAAGGGGTCTCATATTATGCCGGGGTGGGGTAATCAAATACGTTCCTATGTACTTCATCCCTACAAAATGGTTAAAGATCTGCGCACAAACTATGAAACCTCAAATGCTCAAGCTGTATTAGATGGAGATTTAGAAGAGTTTATAAAACAAGAAATTACCCTCAAGTCTTAAATCTTGTTAAATCAAGTTTGGTTGATATATATCAGGAAGCTTGTTTGAACAGGCTTAGCTGATATATATCAGCCTTCAGTAAAACTGAATCTGATATATCAGAGGAGCGCTATTAACTACTTTGCAGTTAAAGCGACCTGCTGATATGTCTTCCTTTATTCTGAAATAAAGCGACATATATCAGGAAGCTTGTTTGAACAAGCTTAGCTGATATATAATAACTTCACGCTTATGGAAGCTCAAAGTTCAAATCAAAATCAAACACAGCAACAATCCAAACCACAAACATCAGGCTCTGGGACGCAACCTATAGAACCAATAAAATCAGGCAAGCCACTAGCAAAATTACTGCCATTTCTCCTTTTTATCGTCATAATCGGAGCCGGAATTGTAACCGGACTTGTTTTATCATCAATAAACAAAGCCCAATCTCAATCAGGAGATATCTTGTCAGAGGAAGACCTTAGCCCCGAAATTAAACAAAACTTTTCCCAGACATTTAAAGATGAAGCTGAGGGCATAGTTGAAAAAAACGAAGATTTCGACGAATATGCTCAGGGTCCTTGGAAACTTATTCGCAGTGGGGGAGAAAGTCAAGCCGCGTACCTAACTTCTTCCGTAATGGATTTAGATGAATTCGTAGGTAAAAAAGTCAAAGTTTATGGTGAAACCTTCGGATCTGATCAAGTTTCATGGCTTATGGATGTCGGAAAAGTTGAAGTTATTGAATAAAAAACGGATTACTGCCTCATGATAGAATTCCAGTCTGTTTCTAAAAAATACCCATCCGGGCAAACGGCTCTCGATGGTATCAGCCTCAAAATAGAAAGTGGCGAATTTGTATTTATAGTCGGTCTCTCCGGTGCGGGCAAGTCAACGATGATAAAAATGCTGACAAGAGAACTGTCTCCGTCAAGTGGAAAAGTTTTATTTAATAATGAGGACATCAATGCATTTAAAAAGAGTAGAATCCCACTCCTTCGGCGAAGAATCGGCACCGTATTTCAGGATTTCAAATTGCTACTAACAAGGACCGTTTTTGAAAATGTTGCAGTTCCCTTAGAAGTGCTTTCTAAAAGCGAGGCCGAAATAGAAAAAGAAGTTTCAAGCGCTCTGGAAAAAGTCGGCATACTTGATAAAGCCAACAGTTTCCCCTCACAACTTGCGGGTGGAGAAGTCCAGAGAACAGCTATTGCAAGAGCTATAATTTCAAAACCAGAAGTTATACTTGCTGATGAGCCTACAGGAGATCTAGATCCAAAAAATTCTTTATCCGTTGTCGGACTCCTTGAAAAGATTAACAAAGAAGATAAAACAACTATTATTATGGCAACGCATAATTCTCAAATTGTGAACCATTTCAAAAAAAGGGTAGTAGTCTTAGAAAAAGGTAAAATGGTAAAGGATCAAAAAGAAGGTCGATATGAAGCAGGCTAAAGATACCCTAAAACAGATCCGCAGAAGCCCTTATCAGGCAATCGCAGCAGCGCTTGCAATGTCTCTGACATTTTTCGTAGCCTCTCTTTTTATTATTTTGATATTCGGTGGCCAACTTGTGTTGCTGTATCTTGAACAAAGACCACAAGCTATAGCGTTCTTCAGTGATGAAACCAAGGAATCCAGAATTTTGGAAATTGCCAAGGAAATAGAGGCAACCGGGCTTTCAAAAGAAATCAAATATGTTTCAAAAGAAGAAGCCTACGAAATATATCGCGAACGATTTAAAGATGACCCTCTGCTACTCGAATCAGTAACTGCTGACTTCTTGCCGGCTCATTTAGAGGTTTCGGCTCAAAAGGTGGATGATATTAAGATTTTGACAGAGGGTTTTCGCCAACGAGAAGAAGTGGAAAGCATAGTTGCACCTGAAGACGTTGTTGGGAAGTTGGCGAACGTCACTCGTACCGTTAGGACAGCAGGCCTTATTTTCGTTTCAGTTCTAATTGCAATTTCTTTTTTGATAATAATTATGGTTGTGGGTATGCGAATAGCCCTAAGACGAGACGAAATTTCGATAATGAATTTGGTAGGAGCAACTAAATGGTATATAGCCAGACCATTTTTTATAGAGGGTGCTCTCTACGGTATTATTGGTGCAAGCATCGCCACGTTTTTAGTTTACTCGCTTCTGCTTTTTTACTCACCGCAAATTCAAAATTTCTTAGGTCCGATCCAAATCTTCCCAATTAGTCCCCTGTTTTTCCTCTATCTCTGGCTTGCTCAAGTCTTTGCGGCCATAACTGTGGGTGTTTTAGGAGCAGCGATTGCCCTTTACAGATACCTTAGAGTTAAATGAAGAGACTCACAATATTTTTATTACTCCCTCTATCTCTGCTTATTTTTTCTACGACAAGAATCCACGGCGTTAGCTTAGAGGAGTGCGAAAATGATTCTTCCGCAAACATCAATGAATGTATCGATTTATTCTCGCAAAAAATAGATGAACTGGGGAATCAGAAAAATACTCTTGCTTCTCAAATTGCCCAATATGATACTCAGATCAAAGTCACTCAATTAAAAATTTCCGAAGCCACCAACACAATTGAGCAACTCGAAAAAGAAATTGGCGTATTAGGTTTTCGCATAGGTTACGTTTCCGAAAGTATAGGCAGATTAGAAGAACTTGTTAAAAAGCGAATAGTTGCCACCTATCAGCAAAGTTTTACCTCAAACTTGGAATTAATTTTAGCATCAGACGACTTTGCGGATGTAATGCTCAGACTTCAGTATCTTAAACAGGTTCAGGAAAACGACAAAAAAGTTTTAGCTTCACTACAGGAAACGCGTTCAAATTATGCTAATCAAAAAGACGAAAGAGAAGAAAAACAAGCAGCGATAGAAGAAAATAAAAATAAACTTGAAATACTGGGTGCGTCTTTAGATGCCCAAAGAAAAGATAAAGCGGCATTTTTAGCCGTTACTAAAAACGATGAGAGTAGGTATCAACAACTACTTTCTCAAGCAAGGGCAGAGTTTGAAGCTATTCAGGCTATTATTGCCGGTGGCGGTGTTGAAACGCAAGTGGGTCAAGTAAATCAAGGTCAGAAGATCGCTACCATTATTCAGGGGGCATCCTGTAATTCGGGCGGTACTCATATTCACTTTACTGTAAGAAGGCCAGGGGGAGTAACAGACAATCCGTTTAAGTATTTGAAGGCTGGCGTAAGTTATGAAGAAAATTCCGGAGGTGATCCTTTTAACCCATCTGGCGACTGGGAGTGGCCAATAAGCCCTCCTATAAAATTCAATCAAGGGTATGGGGTCACTTGGGCTGTGCAGAACGACCCGTTTATCAAACAAATTTACAGCTTTCATAATGGTATAGATATCAACAGCTTATCCTCCTCGGAGGTAAAAGCTGTCCAAAACGGAACTCTTTACCGCGGAACCTACTCTGGTCTAAGTGGGTGCGCCTTGCGATATGTTAGAGTCGATCATGAAAGTTCGGATCTAGATACCCTTTACTTACACGTAAACTATTTACTGTAATTTGATGAAAAGAATTCTCCTGGTCCACCTGGTATCTTCATGTGGTTCCACAGTAGAAGAAATAGAAACTAATATGTTTAAATTAGCCTATTCTAATAATCTATTTTAAGGTCCGACCTTAAAGAACATATGGTTCCACAGTAGAGGCGAGTCGTTTTGATTCGGGTTGAGTCGGGAATTAATTTACTTTGCTAGTGCCCTCAACAGTTCTCCTGGACTTACTACCACAAAAGGAAGTACAGCCTCTTTAACCTTTTTAGTTAAAAAATGTTTCCTGTCAAGAGTAACAAGGAAATCTACTTTTGTTTTTCTTGCTCCTTCAAGAACATGGATATCTTTTTTGTCAATTATCTTTGAATAATGTGATTCTGCACTGCGCTTATAAATGGTGACTATCTGTGGATTTAAGTCCACCATCAATTCGTAAAAACGAAGGCGCACGGAAATAGGTTCTTTTTCTCGAACGTTACGTTCCGCTTCACGCAAGACTTGTCTTGTCGCATACAAAGTGACCTTTTTCTTCTTAATCAGTTCGCAAACAATACTAGAGCCTCCGGACACTGAACGAGCAGCAGAAAAGTAAACGTTAGCATCTAGGAAAACACGCATCACTTACGAGGCTAGGAGTTTATTAGCAATTGCTTGCTCTTTAGTACTTAAACGGTCTTCTTTTTCGAACTGGCGAATACGTTTATTGGTATAGAGCTCGATGTCGCTATCGTCGCCAATGAAAAGCTGATAATCCTCAAGCGGCACCAGGACAGCAACTGCCTTATCTTTACGTTTGATTAAAAAACGATCTTTATTATAAATAGACCTGTCGATGACTTGGCCTATCTTCTTTCTCAGATCTAGCATTGTAATTGCCTGTAACATGTCGTCCACCAACTATCACAATTATAATAGTTGATATAGTTTACTCTGTCAAGTAACCAGGCACTTATTTGACAAATTCCAGCTAAGGCATTATTTTTGATTGTCACTATGGCAAAATTACTTTGCCTGCCCCTTATTATTTTTATATTCTTAATTTTTCCTAAAGAGATACACTCTGACTCCAATATAGTTATCAACGAAATAATGTACGATTTAGAGGAATCTGATGAAAAGAGAGAATGGATAGAGTTATTTAATTTAGGTACGGAAGCTATAGATTTAACGTCTTGGCGTTTCGAGGAAAATGGTGTCCAGCATACCTTGATACTAAAGCAAGGAGACGCTTTTGTTGCGGGAGGCCGGTTTGCTCTGATAGTAGACGATTATGATACGTTTTTGCAGGATAACCACGGTTTTACTGGCACGGTTTTCGACAGTTCTTTCTCGCTTTCAAACAAAGGGGAAAATTTAAAAATAAGAAACTCCCGCGACGGAAATATAATTGACGCGATAACCTATTCTTCTGATTTGGGTGCTTCCGGAGATGGAAACTCTCTGCAAAGGAAGTCTGACGGGAGCTGGGTAGCTGCGGCTCCCACACCGGGTAACCAGAATTCTTCCAAGCCATTGCCATCACCATCGCCGACACCTTCTTCAACATCCAGTAGCAGCAATAAATCATCTTCTACTAAATCCACTTCTTCAACTTCAACAAAAGCTTCCCCTAAAGAATCGCCTTCGGCAGCAAAATCAAGTCCGTCAATTTCCAGAACTTTAGGAGAAAAAAATATATCAGTCACAAAGCTATTACCATCTAGCACGCCCTCAGCATCGCCCAAATCACAGGATGAAGCACCACCATCGACCAAAGTAGCCGGTTTTCTAACAGGATTTGGCGCGTTGTTAGTCGGAGCATCACTGTTCTTCTACTTCTGGTACTATAAAATTAAAAACAAGGCCAAAGACCCCATTGAAGAGAAAAATAGTGACAGTTAAAAATCCAACGCAACTTGCAATTTGGTTTCCGCCTTTACTGTGGGCAGTCGTAATATTTACTCTTTCATCGCTGGAAACCATAAAAGTAACAGAACTTTTCTTTTGGGATTTTTTACTTAAAAAGAGCGCGCATGTTTTAGAATATGCTGTTTTATTTACGCTTACTTTTAGAGCTACAAGGAGAAACTGGTTTTTAACCTACGCCCTGTGTATCATTTACGCAACATCAGACGAATTTCACCAGAGCTTCGTTGCTGGAAGGACGGCATCTGTTTTTGATTTGGTATTTGATGTTTCTGGAATGAATATTGCAAGCTATATAATATGGAAGTTATATCCAAGTCACCGCAAGAAACAAGAAAGATAGCCAAACAATTGGGCAGAAATCTCAAGCTTGGAGACATAGTGGCTCTATATGGAGAATTGGGAGCGGGTAAGACTGTATTTATCCAAGGATTAGCCGAAGGCTTAAATATAAAGGGGAAAATCACATCACCCACTTTTGTTTTTGAAAAACGGTACCCCGTTATTATCGGAAACAGACATGGTATTTTTCACCATCTGGATTTGTACCGCGGTGATTCTATCAAAGAGCTTCTAAGTTTAGGCCTTGAAGAAATTTTTTCCGGTGATTCAATTGTCGTTTTGGAATGGGCTGATAAAATTAAAGAAGAGCTACCAAAAAAAAGGATCGATATCAGTATTGAAGTTTTAGATGAAAAATCACGAAGAATCTCAATCAAAAGAAATTGAGCAGGCAGTAAAAATCCTGAGAAGTGGTGGGGTGGTAATATTCCCTACGGATACTGTTTACGGTATAGGTTGTCGTTACGATTTTCCGCATTCAGTTCAAAGAATCAAGAATATAAAAAAATCTACTCAGAATTTCCCTGTGCTGATTGTAAATATTAATCAGGCTCATAAACTGGCAAACATGACCCCCTCAGCTATGCACCTTGTAAACAAACATTGGCCTGGAGGGTTAACCATTTTAGTTCATAAAAAATCAGACGAAGAAAAAATAGGTCTTCGTATTCCCGCCTCAGATTTGGTTATAAGCATAATTAACAGACTTCAAGTGCCTATCATTGGTACTTCTGCTAACTTCCATCGACAACCAAGTGTTACAAAATTTGAAAATTTAGACGAGAGACTAGTTAAACTTGCAGATTACGTTATCAAAGGAGAATGCATCTATAAAGTTGAATCAACAGTTGTTGATGCTACAGTTAATCCGGTTAAAATTTTGCGCGAAGGTTTAGTGAAAATCCGATGAAGCTGAAGATAGAAAGCACAAATCCGAAAAAGATCTCGGTAAAATTATTTAAAGGAAATAAGAAACTAGGTTATCTTTCAAAAAATCAAAAAGTAGGATCTCAGGTACTTCTACCTATGATAATAAAGGTTCTCAAGCAAAACGAAATTAAGTTTTCCGACGTTACTTCAATCGAAGTTGATACCGGACCAGGGTCATTCACGGGAACTCGTGTGGGTGTAGCTATTGCTAATGCCTTAGGTTATGCACTCAAAATTCCTGTCAATGGTAAAAAAGGTAAAATAGCCCTGCCTAGATACGCAAAAAGTAAATTTGATTAAAATGAATGTTTTAGTAACTGGTGGCGCTGGATTCATTGGGTCTCATGTTGTAAGGTTTCTCCTTGAAGATGGTTATCAAGTAAAAGTCGTTGACAATTTATCACGCGGGAATAAGGAAAGTGTCGATTCACGCGCTGAATTAATCGTTGCCGATATTAATAATTCAAAAAAAGTTAAAGAGGCACTAAAAGGAGTTGACGCCGTTATTCACATGGCAGGGCTGATTGTTGTTCCTGAATCTGTCAAAGATCCGATCAAATACTGCGAAAACAATGTCATTGGCGCGGTTAGTTTAATAGAGTCAATGCGCAAAGCGGGAGTTAAAAAAATAATTTTTTCGTCTTCAGCTTGCGTCTATGGAACACCGGACAAGCTTCCTATCAAAGAAGATGCGCCTGTCAGGCCGGATAATCCTTATGGTGCCTCCAAAGCATCTATTGAAACCTTCTTGCAAACTTACAATGTTATTCACGGATTTGATTCAATTATTCTTCGTTATTTCAACCCTTATGGCCCAGGGGAAGAACACGTGCCGGAAACTCATGCAATCCCCAATTTTATTAAGGCAACACTCGCTAAAAAACCGATTCCACTTTATTGGCAAGGGGAACAAATTAGAGATTTTATTTATATTGAGGATCTTGCAAGAGCGCATATCGATGTTTTAGACCAAAAAGGATATCAAGTCTTTAATATCGGAACGGAAAAAGGCATTAAAGTCAAAGATGTAATTAGTGAAATTTTTAAAATAGTGGGTTACGAAGTACCGATCAAAGATTTAGGCGAAAGACTTGGCGATGTCCACGCCAATTTCGCTTCAAGCGAAAAACTCAAAAAAGCAGTAGGATGGAGGCCAAAAGTCGAACTTAAAGATGGTCTGAAGCGCACTGTAGACTATTACGAAAGTTAAAAATAATTTCTCCCGGCCAGCATTATTAAATAATCTATTGTCTTACACACTTGACACGATTGGGAAAGTATTGTTTCATTTCTCCATTGAAACTTCCACTTGTTCTTCTTAATCTTGCAGTCTTTTTTACGGCAGCACTTGTAGCGGCCTTGTTCGGCTCGGTTCATGCAGAAGACCTAAAGCCCGAGTTGGTATGGCAAAGAAGCACGGAAGAGCCCGGCAAAGTTGTTCAGGAAACGTCCATCGGCTCAAAAGTTAATGAAGCCTTAAACCTTCCTCTTGATCCAAACCAAGTAGTTTTTGATAACGGCGTTTACAATTCTAATGCAAACGGATCTTCTATCCCGTCTCACATTTCCTACGCCTCGTGGAGACAATACTCGTCAAATGGCGCTAGTTGCGGACCAATTTTCGACCTCAGACATTTTCAGGCGAAATTCAATTTAGGAAATCATATTGATATTTCAAAAATCGAAAACTTTATCCTCAGAAGCCCTTACTACCCGGGGAATACTTTCCCAATAAACGACAATGCTTATATTTACTTGAACGGCAATGAAATCTCGAAACTCGGTACTAGTTACGGTGCAGCAAATTTAGGTTTTAACGGAACGGCGCCATATGCCAATGAAACTGATGGCTGGTTTGCTAATGGTAATCTTGGGCTCATTCCTGTCCAGTTTTTAAAACATGGTGAGAATGTAATAGATATTGTTGCTGGTGAGTGGTGTCTCTGGGGAGGAATGGGCAAATTGGAACTGGTTCTGGAAATCGACGGCCCAATTCCGCCGCCTCAACCCGACCCGGTAATAATTGTGCCAGGAATCGTCGCTTCTTTCAATTGGGAAGTTTTGGGTGACTTTGTTGATTTTACGGATGCAAATTGGTCATGGTCACCGGGCGCCGAAAATGCCTGGAAAGATTTCCAGAGATCATTGGAGCTTGCAGGTCTTGTCGAGAACCAGGATTATTTCGTGGCATTTTATGATTGGCGCAAAACTAATGATTGGACAACCAGCACCGATTTTCAGCCGCAAGATTACTTGAGAGCGAAAATAGACGAGGCGAAAGCAAAAAATCCGCAAGCGCAAAAAGTCGATATTATTGCCCACAGCTTCGGCGGAATTGTTGCCAGAAGCTACATACAGTCCCCTTTTTACCGAAATGACATTGACCAGCTTATCACTATAGGAACCCCGCACCAAGGAGCAGCATTTTCTTATTATACTTGGGAAGGCGGAGTTGCACCCCCAACTTGGGATTTAATCACAAGGATAGCTCTTGAAGGTTACGCAAAATATTTAGAAGCAAAACATAATAAAGATCGTTTTGATATAGTTCACCAATTTATAAAATCAATAAAAGATCTTTTACCCATTAACTATAATTTCCTCTACAGACAGGAAGACGGTTCGGAAATTAACTGGCTTGCAATGACCGAAATCAATACGTTTCTCAAAGATGTTTTGACTGCGAACAATGCGGTCGAATTGATCGTCGGTAAAGGTGTCCAATTAATAAACGTTGCCAGCCAAACCGAGCAAACATGGAGACAAATTGAAGTTGTACCTTATCAAGAAGCTTTTGGTAAATTCTGGAAAGACGGTAAGCCGACCGATAATCATCTGGACGAAGCAGGGGATAGAACGGTTCTATACTCCAGCGCCGTTTTACCAGGAGCCCAAGTAATAGAAGCAGATGGAGACCATTCGGCAATTATTAAAAACGTTTCGGAAGAAATCTTCGCAGAATTGGAAATCCCTTATCAAGAACCAGCGGAATCAACGCCTATAATTGAGCGGATATTTGGAATATTCGGAGGTTCTCCTATTGAAATCGAAGTTAGAGATCCAAGTGGCAATTTAGTTGGGGAATCTACTCAAGACCCGGAAACCGGCTTCATAATTTTGCTTGTCGAAAATCCGCTGGACGATATTTATCAAATTACAGTCAATGGAACAGACAACGGGACTTACCATTTGACGTTACTTTGGGCAGACGAAGATTCAACCTTGGAAACGGAAATTTCCGGTTTTTCGACTGCAGGATCGCAAACGACTTACGAAATTGATCTGTCCGATCAGGACAATATCTTGGATTTTACAAGGTCGGACACAATTGACAGTTTAATCGAAAATGTACAAACTGCCTACAGTTTAGGTTTAATCAAAAACAAGGGACTCAAAACTTCTCTTCAAAATACAGCTAAAAATAATTTACCTGCATTTATTAACCACCTTCAAGCACAAAGAGGTAAGGGTGTCGAAGAAAAAGCTGTGAATATTTTTATCGAGATAGCTAATTATTTAATTAAAAATTTTTAAAGATTAATAAACAGGTGGATTAAGATATGATGTATTATAAAGTAAATTTTTATGCAAGCTCGAATTGAAATCGCTATATTTCTCCTAGTTGTCTTTTCATTACCTCTTGCTGTTATACTTTTCTTTTTGAAAAAGAAGAGACTAGAATTCCGGTGGTATCATTTATTGATTAGTATTCTTATCTCATTATTTTTAATTCTTGCCACAATTTATCTGATCTTTGCTGGTCTTTATGCTGGTTTCGAGAAAAGCGGTAAGTTTTGGTAACATAAACACCATTACACGCTTATGTAACTTAATCTAATATTTCTTGTCAACATCGCCAAATTTCTTTACTGTCTTCTCTAAAATAATCTCCTCTTCCGATCGTACGACCCCCAAAACATAACATGACCCAAATGCACAAAAATTCAAAAACAACTCCGCAAACCCAAAACCCAAATAAAACCTCATAGTTTTCCTTCGATACTCTAGAGTATCGAAGGATTAGAGCAAGGTTTTCTTTTTGTTGTGACCAAGGCGGTATGTGACTACTTCGTCAGGGAGAAACACCTTTCCTGGAGAACTCATCCTATATAAAAGATTTTCTATATCCTGCCAGAACTGTCTTCCAGCCTCGCTTCTGATAATTTTATCGATAGCAATTTTGTACCCTCTATTTAGCCTTAAAGCTAAAGCGATCTTAGATATGGTTTCGTTGGAAACTCTAAGAATATCAATTATTGTCTCGTAATTGTGCCCCTTCAAAAGCATTACGGCAATTGCAAGTCTTTTTGCTACCATTATTCTTTCGACCGGGCTTAAAAGATCACCCAAAAACAACTTAACATCCTCCTTATTTTTCACCTGTGAAACCGATTCCCATAAAGTTTCAAACATTTGTTCTTCAATTTGTCTATTTAGCACTTTTTTAGAAACTCTACTCACTCTAACACTCTAGAGTATTAGAGTAAAAACGGATTGTCAAATTTAAATTATCTGTCCGGTTTATAATATAATAATTCCAATCATGAAAGGTGTGATACTAGCAGGTGGTAATGCAACCCGTCTCCGGCCTCTAACTTGGGTTACCAACAAGCACTTGCTCCCAATTTACAACAAGCCGATGATTTTTTATCCGCTTGAAGCGATGGCTCGATCCGGAATAAAAGATGTTTTAATAATAACCGGACCTAGTCATAGTGGTGCTTTCATTAACCTACTTAAAAGCGGAAAAGACTTCGGACTGCGTCTATCTTATGAAATTCAAGAGGAATCAGGAGGGATCGCTCAAGCTATTAATCTTGCTTACGATTTTGCCGACAATGGGAAGATCCTAGTTATTTTAGGTGATAATATTTTTACCCAGTCTCTTAAAAAAGATGTTGAAGAGTTTAATAAGAAAGAAAGGGGAGCAGTCGTTTACGGCAAAAATATGGCTACTCAAAGTAAGCAATACGGTGTGATAGAAAGCAAGAACGGCAAAGTCATTTCGATTGAAGAAAAACCGGAAAATCCTAAATCAGAAATCGGCCAAACAGGAATTTATATGTACGACAGGCGAGTTTTCGATTTTATAAAAAATCAAAAACCTTCGAAAAGAGGAGAATTGGAAGTAACAGATCTCAACAACAATTACGTAAAAGAAGGAACAATGATCTGTAGGATTCTTTCCGGTTGGTGGGTAGACGCTGGTACCTCTTTTGACGAACTCCTCAAAGCAAATATTCTAGTCGCCAAAGAAATAAAAAAGGAATCCAAAAAATAAATTATGAAACTTTTAGTAACCGGCGGAGCCGGGTTCATTGGCTCAAATTTTATTCACTATTGGCTTAAAAATCATCCGGATGATAAGATCGTAAATTTAGACAAACTAACTTACGCTGGAAATCTTGAAAATTTAAAGACGATTGAAAAAAATCCCAATTATACATTTATAAAAGGTGATATTGCGAGCGCGAAAGATGTCGAGAAAGTTGTCAGGGAAGTTGAAGTCATAGTTAATTTCGCCGCTGAATCACATGTAGACAGATCAATTATTGACCCGGCCCCTTTTATTACAACGAACGTTTTAGGCACTCAAATACTACTGGATGCTGCATTAAAATCTAAAGTATCAAGGTTCCATCACGTATCAACAGACGAAGTATACGGTGCCTTAACTCTTGATTCCCAAGACAAATTTAGCGAAGAAACACCTTATCATCCAAATAGTCCCTACGCTGCATCAAAGGCGGCTTCCGACCACTTAGTAAGGGCATATTTTGAAACTTACAAGCTTCCCATTACAATCTCGAATTGTTCAAATAACTTTGGCCCATATCAATTTCCGGAGAAATTAATTTCTCTCACAATCACCAACCTCCTTGAGGGTAAAAAAGCGCCAGTATATGGAGATGGAAAATACATGCGCGATTGGCTTTATGTCGAAGACCACTGCAGCGCAATTGACCTCATCTTGAAAAGAGGTAAAGAAGGGGAAACTTATTGCATCGGTGTAGATAACGATATTTCGAATCTAGAGGTTATCAAAAAGATACTCGAAATTTTAGGAGAAACAAGTGAAAAAATCGAATACGTCAAAGACAGACCCGGGCATGATAGAAGGTATGCCATTAATGCTGATAAGATTAAGAAATATCTTGGCTGGCAATCAAGTTTCGATTTTGAGCAAGCATTAAAGTTGACAGTTAAATGGTATCAAGATAATAAAAGTTGGTGGCAAAAGCTAAAAAATAAAGAATTCGAAAAATATTATAAAAAGCAATATAAAAGAAGATAGAATCTTGCAATATCAGTATCTAAATTTAGATAATCAAAAAGATTTAATTGAGGGAGTTGTACTTAGAAAATTAAAAGTGCACGAAGATAGTACGGGCGAGTTGGTGGAAACTCTAAGAAAGGATTGGAGTGATGTTTTTAATGAAAGTGATTTAAATTTTGCAATGCAATATATGTCCACCACACCCTCTGGTATTGCTCGCGACGAAGACAAATGGCACGTTCACCAATTCCAAAAAGACAGATTCATTTGTGTCTCAGGGAGAATTGTTACGGCAATTTATGACCCGAGAGAGAATTCCAGAACTAAAGGGATTTTAAATTTATACACAATGAGTCCATATAAAGAAAATGAAATGTATATGATTATTATTCCTGAAGAAACATATCACGGCTTCATAGTTACATCTAAAACCTACGGATACTTACTAAACTTTCCGACGCAACTTTATAATCCGACAGATGAAGGCCGGGTAGACCATAAAGGAGAATTTGATTGGGATATCGTCAGAAAGGATTTTTCCATTGAAACGTAATAAGGAACTTGGCGTTATCGGAGCCAACTCAATGGTCGGCTCAAGATTTTGTGAACTTTCAGAGTTGCAATTAGTAAAGGCAGATTTAAATGGTGAAATTTCCGTAGATATTACAGAGCAAGAATCGGTCGAAAATTTTTTTCAAGACAATAAGTTTGAAACAGTAATATTATTTTCAGCCTTCACCGATGTGGACAGTGCAGAAGGGCAAAGAGGAAACAAAAGTGGAACTTGCTGGCGAGTCAATGTGGCTGGAGCAAAAAATGTTGTGGAAGCCTGCAGGCATTTTAAGAGAAAGTTAATTTTCATATCTACTGATTTTGTTTTTGATGGGGAAAATGGTCCATATTCAGAAACCGATCTGGTGGGTCCAAATCTGGAGAAAGTATCTTGGTATGGAATTACTAAAATTGAGGGCGAAAAATTGATAAACAACAGCCTGGATGATTTTATGATAATAAGAATTTCGTATCCTTATAGATCAAGGTTTGGCAGTAAAGCAGATTTTGCAAAACAAATATTGCAAAGGTACGACAACCATGATCTTTATCCCCTTTTTGCGGATCAACAGATTACACCAACTTTTATAGATGATCTTGCACCCTGTATTAGTTTACTATTATCTAAAAATGCTGGCGGTATTTATAATTTGGCAAGTCCTGAGCCCGTTTCTCCATATGAGTTTGGTATAGAACTTATAAGGATTTTTGGATACGATCCACATTATATTGAAAGAGGTAAATTAAAAACTTTGTTAAAAAAACCAGGAATGACACCTAGACCTTTAAGGGGCGGCATGAAAACGGACAAGATCGAAAAGCTTGGGTTCAAGCCGACTGATTGGAAGAATGGCATAAGGGAAATATTTAGACAATCAAATGGCCGATTGATTTAAGGTTCCGGATTTCGCTAAAATTGCGTTTAGCCCGCCAAAATTCGTTCAGTAAACCTATTTTAATCGAGCCAGATTCGACGAATACGTTGAAAAGATGAATGGTAAGAATTGGTGGGAAAAATTATGACAATTACAGTAGTCGGGGCGGGTTATGTTGGTTTAGTAACAGCCGCTGTTTTCTCAGATCTTGGCAACAAAGTTTACTGCGTTGATGTTGATGAAAAGAAGATAGAAGACCTAAAAAAAGGCAAAGTACCATTTTTCGAACCTTCTCTGTCGGAATATCTAGAAAGAAATATTAAAGAAAAAAGACTTTTCTTTACTAAAAGTTACAGTGATTCGGTTTCAAAATCTCAGACAATCTTTATTTGTGTAGGAACCCCGTCGAAGGAAAACGGTGAAGCTGATTTAACTTATCTTTTTAGTGCAGTGGAGGAAACTGCGAAGAATTTATCAGGGTATACACTGATTACCATAAAAAGCACTATCCCAATAGGATATGAAGATGACTTAGAAGCCACGGTAAAAAAGCATGCAAAAGCTAAATTTGAATTTGCTGCTTCCCCTGAATTTTTAAGAGAAGGTACTGCAATTGAAGATACGCTTCACCCTGACAGAATTGTAATCGGTACTCATAGCAAAAAAGCTGAGAAGATTTTACTTGAACTCCATGCACCAATTTCCGGAGAAAGAATTACCTGCGATATGAGATCTGCTCAGCTTGTTAAATATGGGTCAAATGCACTTCTAGCGACAAAAGTTTCATTTGCAAACGCTATCTCGATTCTTTGCGAAAAAATGGAGACTGATGTCACTAAGGTAATGGAGGGTATTGGGGCGGACAAAAGAATTGGTAACGCGTTTTTATATCCGGGCGTTGGTTATGGCGGTTCTTGTTTACCAAAAGATGTACTCGCTTTTATAGCTCAGGCAAGCAGATTCGATTATGATTTTGAACTGCTACGTGCTGTTGATGCAATTAATGATCTTCAGGTTGAAAGATTCGTAAATAAAATTAGGCGAATATTAAATGCTGCGGAAGATAAGAAAAACAATTTGTATGGATTTGAGATAGCAATACTTGGACTTGCTTTTAAACCAAATACAGATGATATGAGAGATGCTCCGTCAATAAAAATAATTAATAGATTATTAAATTTAAAAGCTAATGTTACTGCATTTGACCCACAATCCATGATCAATGCTAAAAGAATTCTCCCACAAATCTCGTATGCGAAGGACGTTTACAGGGCCATTGAGGGTAAACACGCAATGATTATTGTTACAGAATGGCCGGAGTTTTCTCAAATTGATCTTAGTAAGGCGAAAAAACTTCTAAAAAAACCAAATATTGTCGACGGCCGCAACATTTTTGACCCCCACAAAGCCAAAGTTGCAGGTTTTAAATATATCGGTGTTGGCAGATGAGAAAAGCTCTAATTACAGGAATAGGTGGTTTTGTCGGCGGCCACCTCACTGATCACCTGATATCTCAAAAAATTGCTGTAACCGGTTTCATTCATCCATCTCACCACTCTCACAATCTGGACAACCTCAAAAAAAAGGCGAATTTGGTAGAATGCGATATTTTAAACAAACAACTTATTGCAAAAAAATTGAGCAATTCGTTCGACTGTATTTTCCATTTAGCAGCATTTTCGTCTCCTTCAAAGAGTTTTGAAAACTCTAAAGAAACACTAGAGAATAATATTTTAGGGGAGTTGAATTTGTTAGAAGCATTGAAAAAAATTAACTCAAAAGCAAAAATTCTTATAGTAGGATCATCGGACGAATATGGGGATATAAATCATAATCGGCTCGTCAACGAAGAATTTCCATTAAATCCTAGCTCTCCATATGCTGTCTCAAAAGTAGCTCAAGACCTGCTAGGTTGGCAATATTTTTTAAACTATGGATTGCAAATAGTAAGAGTCAGACCCTTTAATCATATCGGTCCAGGACAGTCCACAGCTTTTGTTGTGTCTGCTTTTGCTTCTAGAATCGCCCAACTAGAAAAGAAAGGTGGAGGCATTATGAGAGTTGGAAACTTAGATGCTTATCGAGACTTTACGGATGTCAGGGATATGGTAAGAGCATATCTGTTAGCCCTTGAAAAAGGTAAATTAGGCCAGGTTTATAATATCGGGTTAGGGAAATTGTATAAAATCAGCGATATTTTTAAAAAATTAATTTCACTATCAAAGGTAAAAGTAAAAGAAAAGCAAGACAAAACTTTGCACAGATCATCCGATACAAATAAAATTACTTGTGACTACTCTAAATTTAAAAAAAAGACAAACTGGAAACCTAGTATTCCTATAGAGAAAACTTTATCTGATACAATTAATTACGAGAGAGAAAGATTAAATTAAAATGCTGAATAAAAGAGCTCTAATTACAGGTATTACGGGGCAAGATGGATCATATCTGGCAGAATTTTTACTCGCAAAGAGTTACAAAGTATTTGGAATAACCAGAAGAACATCTACACCAAATTACGAAAGAATACGTCATTTTCAAGACAAAGTAGAATTAATTCCCGGTGATCTTCTCGATCAACAATCATTAACAAGCGCAGTGAAAATAGCTGATCCGGATGAAATTTATAATTTAGCTGCTCAGAGTTTTGTTGCAACCTCATGGTCCCAGCCTGTGTTAACCGGTGAGTTTACTGCACTTGGTACTACGAGAGTCCTTGAAGCAATGAGGCAAGTTAAACCTGAAGCAAAATTTTATCAAGCATCTTCATCTGAAATGTTCGGCATGGTCAAAGAAACACCACAAAATGAAAAGACGTCTTTTCATCCTAGAAGCCCATATGGAGTCGCCAAAACATATGGGCACTGGATTACTATCAACTATAGAGAATCGTATGATTTGTTTGCTGTCTCTGGTATTTTATTCAACCATGAATCTCCGAGACGAGGCCTCGAGTTTGTAACTAGAAAGGTTACAAATGGAGTCGCCAAAATAAAATTAGGGCAGGCAAAAAGTATCACACTTGGCAATTTGGACGCTAAAAGAGATTGGGGATTTGCGGGGGATTATGTGGAGGCAATGTGGTTGATGCTCCAACAACCAAAGGCTGACGATTATGTAATTGCTACTGGAGAAAATCATTCTGTTGCCGATTTTGTTAAAGAAGCATTTCTAGTAATTGGTGAGAAAAATTGGAGAAAATACGTAAAAACTTCCAAAGAATTCATTAGACCGGCTGAAGTTGATTTTCTAATAGGAGATTACTCAAAGGCAAAAAGAGTTTTAAAATGGGCACCAAAAACATCATTTAAGAGTTTAGTTAAGATGATGGTAGAGGCTGACATCGAACTTCTCAAAAAAAATTCGAGATGAGACTTGTTGTCAATATTCCAACTTACAATGAGAAGGAAAACATTGAGGAGATTATCAATAAGGTTCTTGATCAAAACAAAAAAATTCCCCAAGTAGATCTTCATGTATTAGTTTCTGATAGCCATTCAGCGGACGGGACCGGCGATATAGTAAAAAGAATGTCGAGGGAAAATTCTAGAGTCCACTACTTAGATGTTAAAGAAAGAGGCATAGGTGTGGGTTTAATTAAGGGACATAGATTTTCACTTAACAAGCTGAAAGCAGATATTCTAGCCCAGATGGATGGTGATTTATCCCACGACCCGTCCACTTTACCTAAGATGTTGAGATATATCCAAGAAGGATACGACTTAGTAAATGGTTCAAGGAGCATGGCTGGAGGCAAAAACCTTCTTGGTTGGCATCGCAGGTTTTTTAGTAGAGGAATGTCTCTATACTGTCGATTAGTATGGGGAACATTTAATCTTACAGAATACGCCAATTCATATAGAATGTTTACAAAAAAACTCTTCAAAAAGATAAACTTTAACAATGTTCCATGGAAGTCAAAAACATATATTGTTCAGCCAGCATTTTTATATGCTGCACTGATATCCGGTGCAAGAATTAAAGAAGTTCCTATTATTTTTGAAGATCGTAAAAAAGGATATTCTAAGGCGCAAATTGTAGCCTACATTCTTGACGTAATTAAATTTGGAGTTAAAGTCCGTTTTCAAAAATCCAAAACAATCATAAAGTTCTTGATGGTTGGCAGTGCCAGCTATGTAATCAATGCATTTCTTTTAGGCATTTTAAATAGAGGTGATTTATTCTTTCTACCATTTTTAGACGAGCCGCTTTTATTAATTGTTCCCTCTATCGGATCAGCACCTCATTTTTTATTTATCACTTTTGATAGATTATTAGTCTCGTCAATTATTGCTATTCAAGCATCAATTATATTCAATTTTATATTCCATGATAATTGGACTTTTAAATACAGATCTCGTAAGGGTCCGAAAATAAGAAGGTTTTTAAAGTTCAATTTAACTTCAATCGGCAGTCCTCTAATTCAACTTTTAAGTATTTTATTTTTTGCAAGAGTTTTTAATCTTCATGAGCAAATAGGTTTAGCAATTGGAGTAATAATAGGTTTGTCTTTTAATTATGCGGTGAATCTTCTTTGGATATGGAAGGCTCCGGAGCAATCGGAACTTCAATCCGTTAGGGCAAAGACTATATAGCTATGACCAAAGTGCCTAATAATTACAAATTAATTATTTTATTGGTTTTGATTACAGTCACTGCTTTCTTTAGATTTTGGGAAATTAGAAATTACGTTGTATTTTTGGGAGATGAAGGAAGAGATATGATTGTAATGAGAAATATTTTTGTTGAGAAAAACTTGCCATTTCTGGGACCAACAGCCTCAGTCGGTGGCTTTTACCTAGGCCCAATATATTACTGGATGGCAGCTCCCTTCTTATTGTTATTGCAGTTTGATCCTGTCGGACCTTCGTATTTTGTGGCAATTATCGGGGTTGCCACAGTCTTGCTTCTTTATAAATTCCTTAAAGAAGCAATAGGTTTCTGGCCCGCTGTTTTATCAAGCTTCTTATATGCGGTCGCACCGCTAATAGTAAGATACTCCCGCTCTTCGTGGAATCCTAATCCCCTGCCTTTTTTTGCGCTTTTGATGATTTACTTTATCTTTAAAGGTATTAAAGATAAAAAGTTACTTTATTTTTTAGGCGCTGGTGCATCTTTTGGTATCGCAATACAGCTTCATTATTTAGCTTCAATTCTAATTGCGATAACTGGTCTTATTGTTGTTTTTAATTCGAACTTAAAGAAATTACCTAGCATAGCTTTCTTTTCTATAATTGGTTTTTCAATAACTTTTAGTCCCTTCCTACTTTTTGAAATCAGACACGGATTTCCCAACTTTAACACAATTATTGATTTTGTTACGCGAGGCACTACGGCAGGTTTTACGTCGGCGAATTTTATATCGCTTATTTCAAGCTTGGGCAACACTTTTCTCGAAGAAATTTCTCTTGTTAAAGGAACTTTAGGTACGAAAATATTTTTCTGGTTTTTAACATTAGGAGGCATTTTAGGATTTTACCTAAATCGCAATTCAAATGATAAGATATTAATCTTTTCGATAGGCCTAATTTGGTTTCTGGGAGGAATATTAGGCTTAAGGTTTTATTCCGGTCAAATTTATGATTATTATTTCGGTTTTATGTTCCCTGCGCCCTTTATACTTTTCGGGCTAATTTTATATGTGATGTGGAAAAAATTTATTTTACGACTTATCGGTATTGTCTTATCTATTGTTTTAATAGTGTTTTTTTTAGACAATGCTTTTTACAAAAATCCGCCAAATCGTATAATTAATCAGACTTCTCAAATCGCAGATCTAGTCATAGACAAAACAGGTGAAGATCCATACAATTTTGCTTTAATTTCGGAAAGTAATTCAGATCACGCTTACAGGTACTTTTTAGAATTAAGAGACAAAAAACCTATTGATTTGGAAACCATGGTAACTGAACAGTTGTTAGTTGTTTGTGAATCAAAAAAGTGTGAACCCTTGGGACATCCTGTTTGGGAAATTGCAGGATTTGGCAGAGCAGAAATTGCACAAGAGCAAGATTTGGAATACGGAATAAAAGTATTTCGCCTGATTCATTGGCCAGGTGTTCCATCACCAGCCGGTAAACCCGCCATTAAGGGAAGCTAGTGATAAAATAAATTATGATGAAACTTAAGCATATTATTTCCGCACGCCAATTAGATAAAAAAACACTTCAGAAAATTTTTTCTGTTACCGATAAAATCAAATCACAAAAGTTTAATAAAAATGCCCTATCAGGCAAAATAATGGCTACTCTTTTTTACCAACCGTCAACCAGAACTAGGTTATCATTCGAGTCGGCAATGTTAAGACTTGGCGGATCGGTTATTACAACGGAGGATGCAGCCGAGTTTTCGTCGGCTATTAAAGGCGAAACTTTAACGGATACAATTCGGGTCGTTAATTTTTACTCAGATGTTATAGTCATCCGTCATCCAGAAAGTGGTATTGCAGATTTGGCAACAAAATACTCAAACATTCCAATAATCAACGCAGGAGATGGGGTAGGAGAGCACCCGACTCAGGGGATACTGGATCTGTATACAATTTTTTCTAAATTTCACTCACCAGATTTCACGGTTGCGATCTGCGGTGATCATGCAAATTATCGTCCGCACCATTCACTTTCCTATTTATTATCACTTTACCCGAAAATAAAAATTATCTACGTCTCGCCCAAGCTTCTCTCAATGCCACGAGAGCTAAAACAACATTTAATAAACAAAAAAATAAAATTTTCAGAAACTGAAGATTTTCAAAGTGCAGTTGCTCGGGCTGATGTTGTCTACCAAGGGAGAATTCCTAAAGAATATTTAGGAAAAGATTATAAAAAGTATTTGGATCGCTACGTTTTGGACAAAAAAGTTCTAAAAAATATTAAAAAGAATGCCATTATAATGCATCCTCTTCCAAGACTTAATGAAATAGCTCCAGAAGTTGATAGTGACCCCAGAGCAATTTATTTTGAACAGGCCCAAAACGGCCTTTTCATAAGAATGTCTCTTCTTCTTTTACTCCTTGGCCCGTGAGAATTCTGATTTTCTTCATGATCATATTAATTTAACAGTTAAAGATGGATTTAATACAAGTAAATTAT
>Ga0156138_129_pt1 | contig 30576 bp, 28 predicted proteins | sample RifCSPlowO2_02_FD_107791 | JGI IMG/M metagenome (GOLD analysis project Ga0156138, IMG submission 107791) | Candidatus Curtissbacteria bacterium RIFCSPLOWO2_02_FULL_40_11
GTATCGGGGCCTAGACAATCCTACCATCTATTCTACGCTTTGGTTATTCTAATTGTTGGCTTGGCCTTAGTGGGGACGCTGTTTTACACCAAAGACAGAGAACTAAAAATTAAAGAAGCGGAAATCAAAGAAAAAGAAGCACAACAGATTGAAGAAAAGGTCGATAAGGAATCGGTGCAGGGGCAACTTGATGATTGTTTGGCTGATGTTTCAGAACGCTTTAGGGAATTTTCGAATGACCCCGAAACCCGATACCAAACTTCAGAAGGAGTAAAAATAGTTTTAGATTTGTATGACAAACAAAAAGAGGATTGCTTTAAAAGGTTTCCGGTTGACTAAACCTACACATAAAAAACCCTATCATCAACTACATCCTTAGAGCTGAGCCAAATCCACAATCCCCAAATAATCAACCCCAACCCCAACAGAAACAATGCAGCAATACTCACAGCAACCTTTTCGGGGAAACCTTTAAAAGGATTAAATTTTATAAGGTAATTTTACTACAACTAAAAACAGTGTATGTTACTGTATCTTTTTAGTAAGTGAATAGTACAATCCAACCTGTTCTATTTTACCCTGTTTATACTTGTTTATACTTATTGACATCTATTGATACATCTAGATAAGATGTATAAGTCCATAGAAATAGTTGCTGTCTTGCACAAAATATGGAAATGGGAACCTTCACACAGACTACATCCGGGGAAAAACAGAAGAAAATTTGCACTTAGGAGTTAGGAAGAGTAGAATTTGACGCTCTTAGCACTTTAAATACCAGAGTTAAGTCTGGCTAGCGGTTTTGTTCGAATCCTGTTAAAAAGTGGTAAAACCGCCAGCATTTCTCCCGGGGCGCTAATCCCGGATTTTAGACTTAACCCAAGTCCAAACAGAGCTTGAGTCTGTCTGGAAGGAAACAAAAAAACGTGCGCCAGGGTAGATTCGAACTACCATCTTGGATTTAGTAAATCCATGCTCGATCCCTTGAGCTACTGGCGCCCGAAGCTGTTTCCTTCTAAATTGGCTTTAGCTTAATAGCTTAAATCAATTTCTATTCAATTGTTGCAGGCTGACTATTATTCCCCTTTCTGCTTCGAGTCTGTTGTCTGCGGACAGCAAGCAAATTGAGGTTATAATTTTAAGTTACCACATGCACATTTAGCCTTGCAACAAAGCAAGCCTTAAGCTTCCCCTACTAACTGCCCTAGTGTGAAATTTGTGCTTTGGCATGTAGGCCCATTCAGTTTTCACGAAATTGCCAAAAGCACAATATATTGTGGTCTAATTCTAGATTAGACACTAAAACCATTTCTTGTCAATACCCTAATTATTTATTTTAAAAGTCTTAGAACGTCCCTCAGCGCCTCGGGATTCGGGTTTTATTTACTTTTTACGTTTGTTCTTTTTATTAAGATCTAAAATAAATTGCATTTTTTGGCTTATTAGCAATATAATCCACGAGTAAATTGATTAAATTAAAAAAAGAGATTTAAATGAAAATACAAAAGCGACATTATAAAATCAAACCTGTACTTTCTCGGCTTGTTATTCTCTTAGGACTTATGGCATTTATATTTGTTGGCACAGAGGTTTATAAAAGCAGTAATGTTAAAAATACGAATACAACCCCTCTAAATCAGACAGAAAGTAAGAGCCTCAATATCAGCTCACCAAATGTATCACCTAGCCCTAAAGCAGTTTCCGACCCAATAGTAAATTGTGGCCCTGGTGTTAACTCTGGTCAGTATGTAAAAGACAAGCAAAGCGTTTGTAAAAATTATGTAGATTGCGGCTTAAACGGAAATACGGTCTGGACAATGATGCTCAAATCAGAATGCGACAAGAAGCAAGCTGAAGCCAATTCTAAGCCAAACAACAATACGAACATATCTGACTATACATCTTACGATCCTTATTATGAACCTTACCAAACCAATATAATTAGCTGCTACGTTCCGGAATACAAAAAGACATATAGGGTGACGTCTGAAGATTGCAAAGATTTTAGGGAGCAAGCGAAAAAAGACTTTACTAGCCCAACACCTTTAATAGAGCCACCTGTTGCTACCACGAAATCTTACGATGATCCTGTTTGCCAAAATATACGTAGCCAATGGGAATCAACTAAAGCTCAAATAAACTCATCCTCATATAGCAGTAGTGCGGAACAGGCTGTAGCATACATTTCTTGGCGGGATACATATGATAACACTTATAGCGGTAGCAACTGCCCTGGTTATCTAAACTAGAAACTGATGGTAATACTATAAGTCCATATTTCAGTTTTTCTAATTGTTACTATCTCCAAGAAAAGCTTTGTTTAATCATTATTTTTTTAGAAATATAAAAGAGTGAATAAATTCACCTTGCTATAGGTTTGTTAGTAAATTATAAGGATTTACTCATCGAAGCGACTTGTCTTGAATAATCTTGGGTTACCCAAAAATGAGAAAATTTCTCGAGGCTAATTTTTTAGGATAAAAATCTGAGTCAACCCCTGAAACTAATTAAAACCGATATAATATAGACTTACCCTTTTATATTATTGTATAGGTCTTATTTTTAAAAATTTTCAAATATAAATAGCCTCGTTTCATGCGTAAATTATGTCAAATTATATTATCGTTTAGGCACAAACCTTTAGTATTATTTTCGTTTTAACTGATAATTATCGGTTTTCTAAAACCGCGATATACTAACGTAATGAAAAATAGAAAGTATCGAAGACAAAAACTGGGTATTCATTTGACACTCTATGAAAAAGGTGAACTAGTACTTGATATTAAGAAAAGAATAAAAAGCCGTGTTGTGAATTTAATCAAGGCTAAATCTTTCGATAAAGCATATCTAAGGGTTTCTTATGGAAGGGGTTTATTTAATTCAGGATTATATACATCGCGTAAGGGTTTGGTTCATGCCCTTAACGCATTCACTGAAAAAAATCTTTTGGAAGAAATAAAAGATTTCGGCTAATCGATTAGCAGGACATATGACAAAAAAAGTACATATAGAAAAGTTTTTGGCTTATAAGCAGCGTGAAGGAATGACTCCCCTTACGGTTACGAGACATAGATACAACCTAAGCTACTTTTTAAATTACAACAGGAGAAGAAAGATACTTTTAAGCAACGTCGAGCGGTTTATTGATTACTACAAAGATGGGCACAGACCAGCAACCGTTAGGTCTGTCGTAAATACAATGAAGTGCTTCACGCGGTTTTTATATGAGAGAGGCGTAATTAGAAAAGAAATCCATACTCGCCTAAAAAATGTAAAAGACGAGCCATTTAAACCCAAATTGATAAGTCCCCAACTGGTGAGGCTTATTATTGATTGCCCGAGAGTTTGGAGCAAATACCATAGTTACATTGATAGAAGAAGATATGATTTATTCTTTGAACTGCTTTCTGGCTGTGGTTTGAGATGCAGTGAGACTTTGAATTTAAAGGTTAGTGATTTTGATTTTACAAATGGCGAGTTCACTTTGTTAGGCAAAGGCAGTGAGATTCGGACTGTACCTATCCCAATGGTTATAGTGAGCAATTTGCTTGGCTGGATTAACGAAAAAACATTAAAACCGAACGACTACATTTTTGCAAAAGAGCGTGGCGGGAGACGACCAAGTAGAATGACATTTACAAGCGAATTAAAAAAGAGGTTGGAAATTCTTGGATTGGAGCGAAGCATCCATTTACATACCTTTAGGCACGTATTTATCACAGAAGCCTACAGGGCAGGGTTAGACTGTATGAAGGTGATGAAGTTGGTTGGACCATACGAGTCTTAAAACCCATCTTCGTTATATGCATCTGATTGGGAAGGATCTACATGATATTGTGGACGATCATCCAGTAAACAAGCTGCCAGACAGTCGCCAACTGCCCGAAAAACCAAAGCTACCCCAATTTTTAGTTGAGGATAGTGATTTTAGAGTAAATTAAAAAGCGTCGCACAAGCTAGATAAGGCGACGCTAGCATTCCAGCCTCGAATTAGCCTCAAATTCTGAATGATTAAAAAATTGTCAACTTTGAAGATTAGCCTCGACTTCCCTATTTTGGCTATCCTGTAGTTTCATTTTCACATATCTTATTTAATGGCCATTTTTATAACTTCTGCTACCCTTTCAGCAGAATGTCCATCTGAATTAAAATATTGGCCCATTTTTTCGACAAGCCGATTCCTGTAATCATTATCGTTTATTATCCTCTCCAAGCTAGTTTTCAGATCCTGATAATCAAAAACGCCTTCGCTTGCCCCAACTCTCAAAGCTATTGGTAAGCGATCATTTGTTAACTGTAATGCGTCAGTCTCGGTAAAGATGAACATTGATGGCACTCTTCGATATGCCGACTTTAACGCCTCAGTCGATGGCCCTGGGGCGATTAAAAGGTCGCAAGCATAGCCAATAGCATCAGAGCTAAGTGAACCCTGTTTCAATACCCTGCCGTTAAATCTTGCCAAGACTTTGTCATATTCTTGTTCTGGGTACATATCTCTTGGATGCTTTGAAAGCAGCAATACTAGATCTCGTCGTGCATCTAGTCTATTCAAGTTTTCAACTACTTGTTCGAGAACCTCTGGTGTTTGAGGTGGAAGTAGTCCTGAATAAACAATCATAAACTCACCATCATCCACCTCCAATTTCTTCCTTGTTTCATTCCTGATCTCTTCCCCGTTGATATCGGCATATTTGTCGTAATCAGGATGACCTGTAACTATGATTCTTGACGGGTCCATTGTCGGACGTCTCTTTATGGCTAAATCTTTGGTTGCCTCGCTTATTGCACAAAGGTAGTCTGGGTTAATTCTCAGCGAAGAGTTGTATAAATCTGTATAACTTCCCAAAACATCAGGATAATCTTCAACCCAAACCACAGGTACTCCATAAGATTCCTCGCTCCATGTTACCGCCAGAGCAGTTCCTGCATCTGCAGAAAATTCGGAAACTGCTACCGCTGGTTTAACCTCCATGATTCTTTTTAAGGGCGATTCTGACGGTTGCTTGGTTAACCCGTGATTTTTAGTTTCTAAAATTTTTTTTGCTGCACTATCAATTAAAAGATCAATTGGGTAACCTTCGTCTCTCAAATGTTCGACAACTGGCCATAAGCAATTCATACCACCAGGACCACGCAATCCGAATAAGATCATTGGCTTAGTTCGATCTCCTTCAAAAGTATAAAAATCCGTTCTTTCCAACTCTAAATCCTGCAAAGGGAAATGTTTTTCGGGGAGCATACTGTCAGGCATTGTGAAAATTATATCAGAGGGGAAACGAATTTAAAAATTTTTACAGATTGACAAGAAAACTTGTCATGGTATAGTGTCAAAAGTCTTATCAGCAAGCCCCAAACAAAAAACCTTCGAGATGGAAGTCATCGTGACAAGGGCTACTTTAGGTTGATAAGAAGACTTATTTTCTTTCAGGAATGAGGACATACTAAAGCAGTTTGAGGAATTCTTCCAAAGTTAGGTTTGACTCTTTAATGATTCCTGAAAGCAAACCTTTCTTTAGTGTTTTTGGGTGAATTGGAATTGAAACTGTTGTTTTGGTTTCGGGATGCCACAGTATAAGATGGCTACCAGTTTGTCTTGCTTTGATAAAACCCGCCCTTTTTAATGCCTTAACAACTTTGCCAGGCATAACTATTGGGAGCTTGGGCATTTTTAAAGACTGGGCCCGTAGACTTCGACTTTGGAGATAACAACTTCTCCAGATTCCTTGGGAATCTCTTCGCCTTTTTCCTTGAGAACGACCAAGTAACCAGAGATTGCATCTTTGATCATTTTGGTTGCCTCCTCAAAAGTCTCCCCTTGACTTAAGCAACCCGGCAGAACAGGCACGGATGCCACATATCCACCCTCTTCTGAGGGTTCGAAGACTACAGTATACTTTAAGACTTTTTCAACTTTACGATCTTTCATTTCGGGGAAATTATATCATATTTGAACCTATGAAAAGTCGCGGTAGAATAATTGTTGACGAACATCCAATTAACAAACCGCCAGTAGGAAAGGACTTACCAGAAAGGTCTAAACAGCCGTATTTCCTGGTTGAAAAAGAAGATTTTAGAATTAACTAATAAACGTGGGAATTCCTAAGTCATCTACCCTATTTAGGTTCAAAACCAAACAAAAACTCCAAGAACAGATCAAGCCGTTCTTCAATCCTCAAAAGGTAAGACCAGAATAGCTAATGGCGGGAGAAATTGCAACTTTGCACAAATTACGATTTGACTTAGAGGACTGTAATTTATTAAGATACTTACATATTAAGCATCTTATTTAATTTCGCAATGTCAAACAGAATACAAATTATTGAAGAAATTCTGCACGCCTTCCACACTATTCGAAACATAACCAAGACTAAAGCTGCTAGTTTGGGCCACCAAAATCACATTACCCATTCCCAGTGGTTTGTTTTGACAATAATCGAACATTTTAAAAAAACAAGCATTAAGCATATAGCGGAATCTATGGAGATGTCTTCAAGCGCCGCAACCCAGCTGGTAGATGGTCTTGTGCAAAACGGCTATGTGACCCGTCAGGAAGACCCAAACGACCGCCGCTCGGTACAAATAGAAATTTCCCCTAAAGGCAAGAAGTATATTGTCACTACGAAGGAAAGGCGAATAGTTGAAATGGCAGAGATATTTGACGCCTTGACGGATAAGGAACTTGAGGAATTCGTGCAATTATTCAAGAAAATTACATCAAAATTTTCAAACAAAAAATCTTAATGAAGTTTGGCGCCTACATTAAATCTATGTACTGGGTGACTATAGCTGTTTTAGTCGTGGTAGCAACCGTTGAAAACATTGGTCGTGGATTCCCCCTGAATCTGGTTGTAGCCGTCCTTACCGCATCAGTTCTGGATGTTGCGATTAAAAGATTATGGCTAAAAAGAAAGCCCTCGATACCCCTATCAGCAATCATTACGGGCTTGATAATCGGCTCGGTGTCGGTGTATGCACCCGTTTTTGGTGCTTTTGTGGCGACGGTTCTTGCGATACTTTCCAAGTTTCTCATCAGGTGGAAAGGCTCGCATATCTTCAATCCAGCAGTATTTGGCGTGGTTATCTCGCAAGTGTTAAGTCCTGTTGCCCATGGCCCTGTTGTCCACGGCTTATCACAGGTAGTAGAAGGGTTTGGTCCAGGCGGTTTGACTGTAAGTATCTGGTCGGTACCGCTTTTGTTGCTTGCGAACTGGCGGGCAAAAAAACTGTGGATTTCAATACCATTTCTGATTGCAACAACCATACTTTACTATTTCACTAGGCTTGTAAGTCTTACCTCATTAAACGTCCAAAGTGTATTCAGTTTCCTTGAAGTCCTGCCATATTATTTTGCGTTCATTATTATTTCAGAACCGAAGACTACTCCATACCGTAAAAACGAGCAGCTACTGTTTGGGTTAGGTATTGCAATTCTTTCCATTTTGCCCCTGCTGCTTTTTGGATTCTATTCACATGTAGTGGCACTTGCAGCACTACTTCTTGGGAACTTAATTTATGCGGCTTATCGGGCAAGTAAGAAAAAAGTGTGACTATGCATGCGTCACACAATAGATGTAATGCGACGTTGATATTCTAGCCTCAAATTAGCTTCAAAATTAAAACTATTGAAAAATTATCAATTTCGGCATTTAGCCCAAGTCCCCTACCATAACTATCCCGTAATTCCGTTTTTACAAGCTCCTTACAAACTTAATTTCGCTACTTACAAACAGAATTCGACAGGATATAATGGTAAATAAATGGCAAGGAGAAAACTAAAAAAAAGAAGTCCTAAAAAAACTTCCACTCGACCAAAAATAGTCTCAGGTAGAAATAAAACCTCTCAAAAATTAGTCTCGTCAACTTTCCAAAAACCCAATCGTTTATCGTCAAAAAATATTCTTGTTGTTATTTTAGCACTGCTTATTCTAGCCGCAGTTGGAAAAACCGTATTTAATAGGCAGAATGAAAGTATTGAGGATACAGCAGAAGCGCCTCAATCAAGTTTAGACGGCAATCCTGAGGCAGCTGAGAAACTCAAAGAGGTTTATGAAAAAGAACGAGGCATATCACTTGGCGATTTTGCTCCAAGATATTCAGTTTTTGAGAATGCCGATTTTGGCTACCGTTTTGCCTATCCTGTAGGCTATAGTTATAGCTGGCAAGGAGAATCTGTTTATCTTACTCCCAAGTCAAATAAGGGCAAGGTAGTCGTTACAGGCAAAAATGGTAGTTTCGAGGTTAAAGCTGACACAAATGGCGCAAGTGAAACCGAAGCTCAGGCCTTGCAAGCTACTGCGGAGTTTATAAGGCAAACTTTTGAATTTAGCAGTAGTGCCAAAAGTGGTACACAAGAACGTTTTGACACGAGTGAGGGGCCAGTATATAGGTATTAAGGTTTAGAATTGGTCTTGCGGGAAAGTTAGGACTTTAGTGTACTGATCAACCTGGCCAGTGAGATAGTTGGTATTTACAGTCAATTTGACATTTCTAACGCCTCTGTCGTATTTACAAACATTTTTTGAGCATGTTCCAAAGAGTAATTCGTGCCTGAAGTATGGTTTGCCATCGAAATGGCCGCTATATTCTTTCTGCGAAGGGATAAAACTGCCTTCTACTCCCCTGATTTTCCCTGGTTCGTCAGTATCGTAGTTCAGGTTGTAATAAATATATTCGATGTTATCGAAATTTTGATGCTCGAAGTCGACAAACAAAGCATTTTGATCTGACCTTACATAAGGAATGACATCCACTCCCTGTCCAGTAGTTTCATAAACTGTTTGAGTTCGGGGCAAAGCCGCCAAAGCAGGGTAAACCCAGATAAAAGTTAAAACTAGAAACGCCAACAGAGCTAAGAACAACTTACCAGAAATCTGTTGAGCAGATGTCATAATTCAAGCATATAAGCGTGGGGGGGGGTTGTCAAGTGCCGTTATAAGGATTTGATATATTGACAAAAAAACTTGTTATGATAGAGTAGCAAATGTCTTATCAACAAGCCCCAAATAGACAACTCCGCCACTGATCTTCGCTTCACTAAGAATAAAAAACCTTCGAGATTGAAGTTCTAACCTCTTCGAGCCTGAGCGGTTCGACTGAACTCACCGCCCAAGGCCTCAGAGCCGAAGGCCCGAGTGAGGTCGATGGGTCATCACGTGCTAAAGCAATCTTCACACTTGAGATTAAAGCGTTATTGCTCGAGCGAAATCGAGAACTGCCCTAATTCTTACTTTAATGATTTAAATCATTAAAGTGTTTAGGCTCAAATCATAGGATTGATGAAAAGTTCGCCTAGAGAAAACAAAACTACCGTAATTTTTTGTCGAGGACGATTTTTATTTGTAAGGATTCTGAAGTTTCATATACTTTCTTCGTATACTTTTAAAGTTTCTTGAGCCATTTTCTCCCAAGAATATTTTTTTACCTGCTTTTTCCCTTCTTTGACAAGATTATTTTTAATTTTTTGCGAGGATAAAACTTTGTTAACTTTTTCCGCTATATCACGCGGATCGTTGGGGTCAAAATACAAGGCGGCTTTGCCGTAGACTTCTTTTAAAATAGGTATATCTGACGCTAAAACGGGCAATTTTGATGCCATGGCGTTAAGGCCAGGTATTCCAAAACCTTCTGATAGGGAAGGGAAAATATATGCTGTCGATTTTTTAAACAATTTTACTAGCACATCATTTCGTAAATATCCCAGCAATTTAACTTTTGCATTGAGTCCGAGTGAGTCGATTGATAATTTGATCCTTTTGTAAAAAATGTCTCTTGGGCACACAATTAGCAATGTCACTTGATCAACTAATTTCATTGCTTTCAGTAGATTCTCTAAGTTTTTATGGGGATAAGCATTGCCGACGTAAATGATTAATGGTTGGGATCCTTCGCTCCGCTCAGGATGACGGATGGAGCGGAAATATTCTTCTTCGGCAGCTTCATAAGTAATGACAATTTTCGCCGGGTCTATACCAAATGTTTCGATAATTTGATCTTTGACGAATTTTGACGGCGTTATTATTTTTCTGGAGTTTTTAATTGCATTGTTTACCACTTTCTGATAACCAAATTTTTTTAATTTAAAAATCAGCTTATATCTTGTTGTCACATCGCTCGTTGTAAATTCTCGATGTATCAAGTCGTGAATAGTCACAACAAAATTCCCTTTATAAAACAGCGGCACATTAAAGTGAGGAATGTGCAGTAAATCTAAATTTTGCCGATTATAGATAATGGGCATTTTTATCTGCTCTTCTATTGAATACCAAGAAACATCGGCAAGAACTTTTTGGAAATTTTTGTTATTAAGCTTTAAAAAATTCCAGTTTGACTCTTTAAGAAAAATTGAGTAACTATTGATAGAGTCGATTTTCTGGAGATGCTCAATTAATTTTTCCGTGTATTTACCAATCCCTGTTCCTTCCGGTCCAGCAAACCTGGCATCTATCCCAATTTTCATATTAATCTTTTAATATATCAGAGGAGCGCCATTGTCACGAACTGACTATAATTGTGACAAGGCGACCTGCTGATTTAAAACTTTAATTTAAATAATCGGTATTTTTCGAGTAGTTTGACTGACAAGATGACTGCCCAAGTTATAAGCCTGGGATATTTATCCGTGTAATGTTTTTGATAAAAAAGCTCCATAGCGCGAGTTGATTCAAGTACTGCTCTTTTTTTTGACTCGATTGTCGCTTTAGAAAGATGCGCAGATGGAGGTTTAATACCTGAAGCTGCTCCTTTGTAGTGAATAATTTTGGTGACGGGTGTGTAGATGATTTTGTAACCTGATTGCTTAAAGCGCCAACACCAATCTAAATCTTCTCCATAGAAAAAAAAGTCTTCGTCGAACAAACCCACTTTTTTTATTGCCGATTTTTTAACAAACATAAAAGCCCCGATACAGGAATCTACTTCATGTTCTTCATATTCTGGTATATAACCCATCTGGTATTGATCAAAAATTTTTGACTCTGAGAAAATTTTTGAGAGACCTGAAATGTGTGTAAACGCTCTCCATGGCGTTGGGAAATGACGACGGCAATCTTTATCTAACTTGCCATTGGGAAGTTCTACCCTGCAAGTTGCTACAGCAAGTTCTTTTCGCGATTGCACAAAATTTATCATTTTTGTAAATGTGTCTTTTCCTACCTTTGTGTCCGGATTGAGAATGAGTATGTACTCCCCTTTTGCTTCTTTTATCGCTTTATTGTTTGCTTTTGAGAAACCAATATTGCTTTTATTTTCGATTAACTTTACCCAATTGAATTTTGATTTAACCAAATTGGACGTACCATCTGACGAGTTGTTATCTACTACAAAGGTTTCACTTTCAATTCTTTTTGCAGCTGTTTTTATTGATTCTAGACAATCTTCTAAAAGTTCTTTTGTGTTATAGGAGACTATGATTATTGAGAGCTGCAAATTAACTTGCACCTACTTCCTGATAAACCTTATCAAGTTTTGCTGATATGATCTTCCAGTTATATTTTTTTGAAACAAGAAAATATGCGGATTCTGCCAATTGTTTACCTATATTCGAATTCTTTAGCACTTTAACTGTTTTACCAGCCAATCCTTGAGCAGTCTCTTCAACAAAAGCTTCTTGGCCATTTTTAATCTCTATTCCTTCGGTTGCCAGTTTTGTTCCAACTATAGGAGTTCTAGTCGCCATAGCTTCGAGAATCTTATATTTTGTGCCGCGACCATTCCTAATTGGTGCTAAAAGCACGCTACCAGATGCGTAGACACTTCTAATATCGTCGACATCACCTTCGATTCTTATATCTTCGGAGGACAAGTTTAATATGTCTTTTGGGGGGTTTCTACCTACTATTGAAAGTTTGGCATTTTTAATTTGCGTTCTTATTTTTGGCCATATTTCTTCTATTAAAAATTTGGTAGCATCGCGGTTAGGTAACCACTTGAAATTCCCAACGAAAAGTACAGTAGGATTAGCTGGCTTTTTCTTTCTAATTTTTTCAAAAAAATCAATATCAACACCGTTGGCAACAACGTCAACTTTTAATGTGCTGTCAAGATTTTGAATAAAATCTTTATCTTCCTGAGACATCGCCGCGAGTCTTTTTGCCTTTCGCCAATAATATTTTTCCCATCGTTTTATTTTTGCGACATCGAACAATAGGAGAAGTTTAAGCAAAACTGCCCACGCTGGCAGACTCTCAACAAATCTTTGGTAAACAAGATATTCAATAACTTGCTCAACTAATAATATAGGTATGTTTGTTTGGGGTATGTTAGGCATAACATAGAAAGTTTCTGCGTGTATTAAATCGTAATTCTGGTTTTCCAATTCATTTTTAATAGCTCTTTTAACTTTAGGATCAAAATAAATGCTAACCAAAAAAGGATAGGGGGTGATAGCAGATAACCCGATGTTAACGGGCGACCACGCTTTTCGCCTCTTAAATACTATTACTTTTTGGCAGAAGCTCTTTAGTTTTTCCAAATGTCTTTTTTCTGATTCGTCTCTAATGAAAGCTGCTAGAGTTATGTCGTGTTTGGATGATAAATTTTTAAGAAGGTTGTACGTTCTTATTTGCCCACCGGAAACCAGTGGATACGGGAAGTATGGCGTTATCATTAATATTTTCATAGTTTACTTGCCAATGCATTCGGTAAACAATTTTAAAATAACGTATTTTTCCGTTTTTTCCACCACATCGCAGTGCGCTGAAAGGCTCTTGATGCCCTCATCGTCAACATCGATTGATGCGAAATATTCTGTCCCCTCTTTGATAAATTGCTCCAAGGGCCTGTCGACAACCGGATAACCGTGGCGATTGGTTTGATATAAAAAGGCGGCGTCGCCTTGATAAGAAGCGATTACAGTTGCATCTTTAGGTATTAACTTATCTACTGCCTTACCCGCTTCAATAATTGCCGGGTTGTTAACCCAATAAAAACCTCTGACTTCAAAAAAACCAAAAGCCAGAGTAAAAATTATTAGTAAAATAGCCGTAATTTTTCCGACTACCTGTAAAAAATACTCCGATGGCAGTTTAAACAAGAATCCTGCCCCTTTGGCCAAAAATACAGCTAAAATCGGAATTGCCGGAACTTGATAGTAATCATGCCTTACATTACCGGACGCAAACACTATGAAATATAATAAAAGCGACCCCAGCCAAAAATGATAGAAAAGTTTTTCTTTGCTTTTTGGTTTTATCAAAACACCGAGGGCAAAAACTGCAAATCCGGTCACTGATAAAATCAATCCACCTAGCCTCTCAACAATCAACCATCTAAAAAAAGCGCCTCTAAACCTTATGTTCCCTTCATTTAAGAGAAATTGCCAGTTTGGAATCCCTTCAGGAAATTGACTCATCCAAACTCTCCAGGCAATGAAAGGAACAATAGAAAGAAAAGCAATGATAAAAAGACTTGGCTTTTTTAAAATATCTTTACCGAATCTGTCGACTGCTAAATAGAAAAGCGGTAATGAGAAAAAAATTGCAATCGGCCAGGTTAAGATTGCCAAATTAGCAAACAGCACGGAAAATAGAGCAAAAATCAGTTTTTGTTCTTTAAGCCAATTTACGAATGAAAGATATAAGGCTAGCAAAAAGAAAACCATTAAAGGTCCTGGAAGTATGGCTGAAGAGTAGAAGACATTGTATGGAATTATTGCAAAAAAGAAAGCCGAAATTGTAGCAGTTTGCCAATCTGAAAAATTTCTGACAACAAGATAAAGTAAACCTGTTGACCCCAGCGTTATGAACACCGTCACAAGCCTTGCCATAGCATCATTGATGCCAGTTATAGACCAAACTGCGGCAATTATAGAATTGTAAACCGGGAATTCAACAAACCTGTACCTATTGGGATTATCAAGGCCATTTGCCTGAGAAGACATGTCATCGTATCTTGGAATAAAAGGGTTGTAACCTTCTTTAATAAAATTTCTGGCGACTGCCGCGGTATCTGCCTGTCTCCAAGAATGCCAATCGGCAACCGGCCTATCAATTTTGTAAAGCCTAACAGCCAGTCCAATTACGAGAATTGCGGCAATTAATATAATTTCGATTTTTCTCACTCTTTTTTTGAGCTTATAGAGAGTTTAACCGTTAACACTAATATGGCAGTCATGATCCAAAACGTGTAGGCAACCTTAGATGCTTCAAAAACGTCTATGTATACGGCATTAACAAGAAGGCCGAAAGTCGCAGCTACAAGCCCGCTAACAATAGTGTAATAAAAAGGATCTTTAATTTTTACAAAATTTTTAAGCGCATACCACAGACTAAAGGCTATAATTGCGTAAAAACTTAAGAAACCTAAAAGACCCGTTTCACCCAATGCTCGTAAAAAGTCATTATCTGTAGATTCTGCTTCCGTAAATTCACTTATGGTCTTTTTTGTCAAAGTAGAATAACCAGAACCAAGAAGCGGGTTTCTGCTAAATCCTTCAATGGCTTTGGGCCAAGTATAGTCAAGGCGTATTCCTGTAGAAAGATCGTATTGTAGAGCTGTTTGAGAATAAACGCGCGGCTTAGCGGCAAAAGTACCTTCCCCTCCTGCCCCGAATTCCGGCACATCGACTACTACGTCAGAAGGCCTTTGCGTACTCGGAGGCGTATCAGATTTAGAGGCTACATCAGATATATCTATGAATGCTATATTTTCACCTTGAGGCTTTTGACCTACCGGTTGCAGGACAGCGGTAGTAAGATCATTCAGCTTGAGAACATGGGAGAATCTATCTGAAAGCTGCCCAAATGACAACATAATACCAAGCGACACAACTATTATCACAAACCATCTGCTAACAGCCCATAGCCATCCATTTCTGAACGCTAAGAGAAAAAAGGCAATAGTTATGGAAAACAGGTAAGCTATGAAAGAAGTTCTTGAAACCGTTAATATTAAAAGCCAGAAGCCTGCGACTGAAATTAATAAGAAAAATATCTTATGCCATACTTTTTTGACAACCAGCATAAGCGGGATAAAAAGCGTTAAGGTAATCATTAGATATGCAGCAAGATCGTAATGCCCGCCGAAAGTGGAAAGTACTCTTGCATTTTCAGTAAGGTAAAGCGTCACTCCTTTCGAAAATTCCCTATTCATTGTAGAAAATGCCGGCCAGTACAAATACTTCTGGCCAAATCCGTACAATGAGACTGCCAACAATACAATTGCCACTGTGAAAACGTACTTTTTAATTTGAGATAAAGACTTTATTGAAGAAAAAAAGATGAAAAATACCGAAAAATATTCTATTCTTCTGAAAAAATGCAGGAAGAGCTTGCCTATATGCAGCGTGTCGAGCGGAATAGTCTTAGTTATGAATATTGCCGAGAGACTTGAGAGAAAGCCAATTAGAATATACAGCGCTATCAGGATAAAAAGCGGATTCCCCTTAAGAGTAACTTTTCCTCTAATAAACCAAACGAGCCATATTAAAGCGGCAAAAGCCACTAAAATATCGTCAAGCCTGATTCTCACAATATAGCCTGGTAAAACTTCTGCTATAGGTATTTTTGGATACAGAGGGATAAAAACTAAAAGTGCAAACGATAAATATTCCAATACGTGGTCGTCAAGCCAAGTCAAACTTGGTTTAGACCACTTTAAAAGCTTCGACATAAGATTTTGCCAGTTTTTTTCTGCCTAGAACACCGAAAATGATGACTCTTGCCAGTGCTCCTATTTTAAGTAACAGTTTTAAAATTTGCAAAGCGAATTTGCTTTTGTATTTTTTATAAAAATATATTAAGCTCTTATATTCTCCTATGAATGCTTGAGTTGGTATTTTTTTGTGCGACCCTCTGCCGATATGAATTATTTTTGTTATGGGAGAAAAATAAATTTTATAACCTGCTTTTTTAATGCGATAGCACCACTCTACTTCCTCACCATACATAAAAATTTGCGGGTCCAATAAGCCTATTTCGTCAATTACTTTTTTGGGAATCATCAGAGCTGCTGCCGTTACCCAATCTATCTGTTGTCCATTTTTGTAAAAGCTGTCGTGATCTATATGGTAAGGCTTAAAAAGCATACCGATTGGCAAATCATCTAAGAAGCTCATCCAGAAAAAGATCTGTGGAAGGTGAGGAAAATATCCGGCTGATTGTTGAATAGTTTGGTTCTCGTTTAAAAGCTGAGGAGCGATTACGCCTAATTTTGATCTGGATTTAATATTAGTTAAAAGTTTTTTAAAACTATTTTCTACTAAATAAGTATCAGAATTTAAAAGAAAAATGTACTGCCCTTTTGCTTTTTTTATCCCTTGATTATTAGCCTTTGAAAATCCTAGGTTTTGATTATTGAGTATTAATTTTACCTGAGGAAATTTTTTCTTCAGCATCGCTTGACTCCCGTCAGATGAATCATTATCTATAACAATCACTTCGAAACTTAATCCCTTTGTAAATTTAAGGATGGATGAAAGACAATTCTCAAGAAGTTTTTTGGTATTCCAGTTAACGATAATGACCGAAAGATCCATTGTTTATTGAAAAAGCCTAGCACGGCCGAGTTTGTAGCGTGGATTTTTGTTTTTTCGCTCCCCTATTTTTTGCGCCGGGACTCCGCCGACAATTTCAAACGGTTTCACATCCTTTGTTACAACCGCCCCTGCTCCAACAACTGCTCCTTTGCCTATTTTGACGCCTGGTAAAATTGTCACTCTCGGTCCTATGAATGCATAATCCCCTATCTGAACTTCTTCCTCAATTGGATCGAATCCTTCAGAGTTAACATCATGCTCGCTGTTGTAGATTAAAACGTGTGAAGCGATATCAACGTTACTGCCAATTTTTAAACGTGCTCTACCATCTAAAAAAGCATGATCACCTATAATTGATCCGTTACCAATTTCAACTCCTGCCGGATTAAAGAATCTCGCCCACATGTGAATATAAGAATCCTTGCCTATTTTCATACCGGAGATGCGATAAAAAAAATTCCTAGCCGAATGAAACGGCACGTTCATACCGATTTCATAAAGCATTAGAAGCCAAAAATCCAACCAGATGTTTTTGATTCTATTCTTGGATTTTTTGACAACTTCAATAGTGGTCAATTCTTTACCCATTCGGTCTCTCATAGGTACACTTAATATATCATTTTAATTAAATTAAGTGACGAATTATACTCAGATTTTTAACTGGAAGCAACTCTTTCGAGGGTATCTAAAGTTGCTTCGGCGCATTTTTGCCAAGAAAAGCGTTTTACGTTAGCATATCCTCTTTTGATTAAATCACGTCTCAGCTCTTCATTGGTTAAAACTTTTTTAATTCCGTTTGCTATAGAATTAACATTTTCGGGATCAACTAAAAAAGCACTATTCCCTACTACTTCTGGCAAAGAAGATGTGTTTGATACAACTGCCGGAGTGCCGCATGCTTGAGCTTCGATTACCGGAATCCCAAACCCTTCCCAAAGTGAAGGTAAAACATAGACATCGGCGCCACTAACCAACGCAGGTAGATCAGAATCAGAAACATATCCGGTAAATGTAACTTTGTCTTCAATATTAATTTTTTTTACTTTTTCAAGAATAGAATCATATAGCCAACCCCTGCGACCAACTATTATTAGCTGGTAATTTCTAATTTCTAATTTCGAATTTCTAACTAATTTGTGGAATGCCTCTATGAGACGTTCAATGTTTTTGCGTGGTTGGAGTGTACCGACAAAAATTATGTAATCACCTTCAATTTTATATTTCTTTTTGGCTTTGGTGATTTTTGCTTTAGATTGAGGTTTAAACCTCCTTTCGTCATAGCCCATATAAGTTACAGTGACTTTTGACGGATTTACTCCATAATTGTGAACTATATCGTTTTTGGTTGAACTGGAAATAGCAAATATGTGTGCTGAATTTTTAATTGAGTATGAACTCCAACTTTTGAGTTGATATAAATCATCCCGGTTGAAAAGATTGGGGTAATGTAAGTAAGACAAGTCAAATATTGTTATACAATATCTTACTTTTGAAAATCTGGGGCCGTAATGACCTAATGAAAAGAATACATCGAGTTTGCTACTAAATGTTAGTTTGATTGGTAGAGCAAATTGAGTCCACATTTGTTTCGGTCCGAAAACCATATATTTAAAATTTTGGGCTTCATTGGACAAATCTGGTAAAGGTTTTTCCTTTAAATACACTATAAACTGATGCTCTTTGTTTTGAGGAAATTGCCTTAATAGCTCAAAGGCATATTTGCCTGAGCCTACTCTATTTTTTACATTGGCTTCGTTACCGTCAATGCCAATAATCATTTTTGACGGTAAAGCTTCCTGTAAAGTTTGAGAGTTTCTTTAGCAGTTTTTGACCAGGAGAATTTCCTAGCCCGAGTAAGACTAGCATTAACCATTTTTTGATAATTTTCCAGCTTCAAATCTAAAACCATTTCTATGGCTTTTCTCAATTGTCCTTCGCTTCTTGGATCAATCAGTATTGCCGTATCTCTGGCAATTTCTGCCATAGAGGAATTTTTGGAAGTAACAACCGGAGCACCGCAGGCCATAGCTTCAAGTACGGGAAGACCAAACCCTTCGTAGAGAGAAGGATATACAAATACTCTACAACCGGAATAGAGAGCAATGAGATCCCCGTCTGGTACGTAATCGGTCCAAATCACATTTTCTGCGGATCTTAAACCTTCGCCCCATCCAAATTTTCCTACTAAAACCAATTGCGCTTTTTCATGTTTGTATTTTGGATTTTGTGAAATTAACTCGAAGACATCTAAGAGTTTTTGGATATTCTTACGGGGTTCTTGCGTTGCCACGGATAAAATATAGGGTTTTTTAATTTTGTATTTTTCTAAAACGGAATTAATTTTATTTTCCTCTGACGGCGTAAACTGTTCGGAAGCGGCCAATAAAACTATATTAATTTTATCCTGTGGAATTTGTAAAAATTTAATGATGTCTTCTTTGGTGGTACTTGAGTCTGTAATCACAAAATCTATTTCTTTTTTAACTCTTTTTAATCTGTTCTTTTGATTAGCAATAATTCTCGGGTGAACCGATGACGGGAATAAATAGACTACCATATCGTGAATAGTAGTAATTTTTTTTGTTTTAGCTGATTTTATTGGCGGCTGAAGCCAGTCTGATGAATGAAAAACATCTACTTTACCGATAAACTTATCAATTGGGTAAAAATGCAAAGTGTTCCACAAAAATTCTAGAACTCGAGGCGGAAGAGGAATGATTTTAAACTCGACATTTTTATAACTTTCTAACTTTGTTTTGAATTCATTTAGCTTGCCTCGTTGCCTTAAAGATGCACCAAACAAGATATATTGGTTCTTATGATCAATTTTTAGAAGATTTTTTACTAAATTTTCGGCGTATTTAGATACTCCGGTTCCATATACAATCTGAGAAATATCTATCCCGATCTTCATGAGGCGCCCCGTATCAACTTACCTTTCATCTTCTGGTGTATTATACATACACGGTTCAAGGAGTGTTATTACGGGGTAAAAATTTTATCACAAAAACTTGTCTATAAGTTTTGCCGAAGTTACATTTTTTTAATATTGGTAGAAAAACTAAATAACCTTTTAGATATAGATAGTAAAAGAATTTATTATTAGTAATCCACGTATTCATCAAGAAGGACCGCACTAAAAGATTTAAGTTTGGATAATTCGTAATTTTTGCCTTTTTATCAAGTTTATCAAGTGAATCTTCGATATAGTTTGTTACTTCTTCTTTTGTCGGGAGCCCGAAATTAACATGTTCTTCAAAAAATTGATTTTTTTCTTTAAAAATCTTGTTCCACTTTTTTCTTAGCAAAATGTCCTGCGCTTCCGAAGACTGCCCGCACGGCACTACTATAATACTTAATTTTTTTGTAACTCGTAGCTGCTCCGATACGGATTGCATTCGGTTTTTAGGGGGTATGTGTTCTAAAACATCTACAGATATACTCACATCGTAACTATTATTAGAAAAAGGTATTTTTTTGGCCTCACTCTTAATTTTATGCAAATATTTCGATTTGGGACCGGAAAAATCAATGTCTAATCCTACTATTCTTTTTTTAAAATAGGGGGTAATACCAAGTGAACCGGAACCAATTTCTATTATTTTAGAGCTACTTAGCCCCCTGTTTCGGATTTCTTTAACCACAGGTGAATAACGCAGAGCAGCTTCCGGATGTTGCCCCCAAAGATATTTGTCGGAAATTTTTTTTAAATTCATTTTAACGATTGAATTCATAAACAAAACCAACACCAGCAAAATCAACTGTTGAGGTATTTTTAAAACCTTTATTTATAATTTCCTCAAACAAAATACCATTTGGGTCAGTTACCCCCGACAAGTATTGAAAAAGAAACACTTGATCTTTAGTTTTGGTTAAGTTTTCTACATTTTCCTTAACTTGTTCACTGTCTGCACTAAAACTATCCAAGCCACCTGATGCCTCAACCATTCCGTTATTATAATAATCAAATGGCCCTGTAGTGTAATTTGATTCAAAAAGAACTATAGAATTTTCTTTAGCATTTTGGTGAATATATGAAACCGCATCTCTCCAGTTTTCTCTTTGAAATTTTGGGTTCAAGTAATAAATAAAAGTTGATATTAAGTTAATTGATGTAGCAAATAATAAGAGAGGCACTGTTATTTTATTAATATTCACAGTGTTAATTGCAGATGCCCAAATCAGATAAAAAGCAGGCAAAACGAATATAAACCTAAAATATGCAAAGATCGGAACAAAGTACGATATTAAAAAAGCTGAAAGCAGTGGAAACAACAACCAAACCCACAAAAATAATCGCTTAGGGGATAAACGAAATAGAGAAAGTAAAAAAAGAAGAAAGACGTATATACCTGCCGGTGCGAATAATAGCGCATAGATTAAATTATTGTCACTTGAAATTCTGCCAATCGTAAATTTAACAAGAGAAAGACCTAGGTCTTTAATTTGAGAGGATCCTACAACATCTGACCATGCAGGGGATGCTGAAGCTGCAGATAGACCGGTTTTTAACTGATCCGGCAGAATTAATAACCAAGGGATAATTAAAAACAAGATTAGTAAGAATGCCGGTATAAAACCTTTTAAAGAATTTTTTGAAATTTTTTTTCTAAAAATTAAAATATAGAAAAAATAAGCCGGAATCATTAAATATGGTAAATAGTCAGAATAAAGCATTAGCGTAGTGGCAACTATAAAACCAGTCCAGTTTTTGATGTTATCTTTTTCAAGTAACTTTAAGAAAAAATAAACTGATAAACTCGTAAAAAATGCCGCCATCATATACATTCTCGCTTCCTGGGAATAATAAATATGCAAAGGGGCAGTTGTTAAAAGCAAAGCGACAATTAAAGCTGTTTTTTCTTCATATAATTTCTTTGCTATAAGATAAGTTACGTAAACTGTTGCAACAGCAAAAATAACGGAAAGGAACCTAGCGAAAAATTCTGAAAGAGGCACAATCAAACTCCAACCTTTAAGAATAATGTGATAAAGAGGCGGATGAAAATCACTTAGGGAATACTTAAATATTAAATCACCAAAACTCAAAGCATTAACATTGTTAAGATTTATCGCCTCATCAAGCCATAAGCTTTGGTTAATGTTTATGAGCCTTAACAATAGAGCAATGAACAAAATCAAATACAACATTATTTATACTTAGGTTCTTTCATAAAAGACCTGGCAACAGATAACCAAACTCCGAAGTCGTAAACTACTTTGAATGGCAAAAATGCCGGTCTCGCATTCTTCAAGGATTTATATACTCCGATTAACAGTGACATCCCGAAACTGTAAAAAAACAGGGACCTAATTTTTCTAACTAGCGAACCTGAAATGAATTCGTTCTTCCCAATCCACCTTGCCTGTTTAAACACCTCTTCCAAATTTGAAGGGTTGCAATGGTAATATACAGCCCCTTTTACGGCTGTAGATTTAACGCCAAGCTTTCTGGACAAACTCCAGTCGTCTGTATACTCACCTGTTTGATCAAATCCTCCAACTTTATCAAATTCTTTTTTTAAGATTGCACGATACACCGGAGCCAGATTTGGGTAGTCTTTAGGGAGCATGCGAGTTGATAGCACATTGCGGTTTATATTCCAGCAAATTGACCAAATGTTGTCACTATTTGCAACCATTTCGTTCTTAGAAAAAGCACCGATAGTTTTTCCTTCAATAATTGGTTTGGTTAAATCTTTGATAAAATTCTCATCAAATGTCATATCGGCATCTACAAAGACCAAAATCTCCCCATTCGCTTCTTTTGCTCCCAAGTTTCTAGCTGGTCCAGGACCTAAATGTTTTTGTTCAAACAAAAACAAATTTTCCGACTTTAGTCCTTGCGTTTGCATTATTTTAAATTGCTCGACATCTCGACTTTTACTCCGTAAAAGTAAATTTTTAATTATTGATAGGGTTTGGTCCGTAGATCCATCGTCAATTACTATGATTTCCAAAGGCTTATATGATTGCTGCTCTAAGGATTCAAGGCAACTTTTAATAGATTGTTCTTCATTATAGGCAGGAATAATTACAGAAACTGTATTCATCATTTGTTTTTCGCAAGTTCGTTTATTAATTTGGAATATTTAATTGCAATTTTATTCCAGCTGAACTTAAGAGCTTGGTCGTAGGGAATACTTCTGTAATTTGTCTTGGCTGCAATCTCTAAATCCTTGGAGTAACTTTTAATGTTTGTGGGGTCGGTCAGTATCCCCGCATTACCGATTATTTCCTGACGTGATGAATCGCTTGTTGTAACCACAGACAAATTACAAGCCATTGCCTCAAGATAAGAGATGCCAAAAGCTTCCGTTACTGATGCAAGCGTAAAGACTTTACCTGCTCTATAATAAGAGGGCATTTCTGAATATTGGGGATTTAGTCTTAAATATCTGTTTTTCAGCAGACGCTTACCAATCGAATCTAGATATCCCTGCATCTCTCCGTCTCCTAGAATAAGTAAGCTTAGGTCTTTACTTCTGGCTATAGCTTTTATAGTCAAATCAATTCTCTTATAAGGAACTAGCGCAGAAGCGCAGACGACTATTGGCTTTTTAAGCTTAATTTCTTTTGGTTTTATCTTCGGATTAAATTTTGCTAAATCAACACCATTTGGAATCATTTCGACTTTAGTTTCCGGAGACAGGGCTTGTGCCCAGCTTTCCTGAGCGGAGGTTAAGGCTACAAATGCATCGGGTCTCCAAAACAAATTCCAGGCGTCATCGGCACCAATTCCCGCATGGCCAGAGACAAGTATTTTTGCGCCAATAATTTTTGTCAGTATTCGTACTACCGATACCTGCCATCCCCCGTTTAAGGGTATTATTAAATCAAATTTGCCTTTGATTATTTGAGGAATGGCTTTCAAGGTAAACAAAAATATTTTTCGCGACTGATTGTCTAGATATAATTTCCCAAAAATCCCTTTTGAGGACTTTGGCTGATCTGTATCTATGTTGATTTGATGTGCCCTAACTCCAGCTTGTTGGGTAATCGTCCCAGCTTGAATAATAACCACTTGATGATTGTTTTTGAGGCGTTTGGACATTTCAAACGCGAACGTTTCAACACCTCTGTCTACAATTCCTGTATAAAAACTTAGTATTGCAATTCTAGACATTTAATTTTTGTTTTCGAGTGTACCAAACACAAAGAAATAAAAAAAGGATAGTAGCCAATGTAATATTTTTACCTAATCGATAACTTTCGGGGCTATAGCTTAATTCAATATTAGTTTTTTGAGCAGGAACTCTAACTGTTCTAAAAATAGAGTCTCGAGAATCAATTTTTAACTTTTGTTGACCGGTAGTGGCAATCCATCCCGGGTAAAATTTTTCTGATAATAATAAATTCGTAGGTTTTTTCGTTTTTTCAAAACTTAATACGATTTTATTCGGTGAATATTTCTCAATTGTTACCTCTGGCTGAGAGTTTTCTATTAAAGCTCTTGGTTGAAAGAGTGTATTTTTGTAAAGATAAATTTCGTCAAATTTAGTTATAAAAATAAATTCTTCGCTGTTTATTTCGTAAGTTGAAGCAACGTATTTAACATTAGCAAGACCCAATAACCCAGGATCCGGTACTGACGGATTTCCTGTTTGCCAAACCTGGTATGGGGGAAATATGACGGCAAACCTGTCAAATTGGTAATTACCTGCTTTTTGTAAAAAATCAACAAACTTTTCATCCTGAATAGGGGTTTCACCGTGCAAAACTTCAATTTTATGCCTAGAGATTAACTGCGGATTGAAGCAATAAGTAGTGCAATATACCCTGAATATGTCATCATCATTTGCCAGAAATTGGTAAATACTTCGGTTACTGAATGAAAGATTTGGCGTGTCTAGTATTTTTTTGTAACCAATAAAAACTGATTCTAATAGAAAAAAAACGATGAACGTATAAATTATTAATTTATTCTTTATTTTATTTAATGCATGTGCTGCCAATAAAGCTACAAGCAAAGCTACGATAAACCATAAACGAGTAGTTACCCGAGAATATTTCAAATAGGGAAGAAAATTGTATGCTAAAGGGAAAAGAGGTGTCGACAACCCGACTATAAAAAGAAGAGTCAAAACTCCAAATGCTAAAAGAATAATTTTTCTCAATTTAGAGATATGTACAAATCCCAATATTGCCAATATGCTTGGAATAAAACCTAAGTAAAGGAAAGCTTCGTGATCTAGATTTTTCCAATTCTGATATGGGAACACTAAGCTCGACAATAACTTTTGCGAATTCCACAAAGGAACGGCAACATCTTCTAACTTTAATTCAGATCGTGTAGAGAGAAAACCAAATTCAAGTTGAGGTATCAGTTGTATTGCTGATAATACAAGACCTATTAAAAATGTTGAGGCTAATGCTAGAAGTTGCTTTACAGTATAGTTCCACTTCGTAAAATGAATCCAAAGATAGTAAAGCGAGTATAAAATCAAAAAGAGTAAAGAATAATAAAATATAGTAGGATAAAGTATTAATAAGAAAGCAAGAGAAATTGATCCTGTTACCATCCATATGTAACTAGGTTTTTGGAGTATTTTCCTAACAGATAAAAAAGCTAACGGAAAAAATGAAAAGGCAGCTACCATAGTTATGTGACCTGCCGAAGTTTGAACCATCATCTTTGTTGAGAATGCGTAGAAAACTGCAGCTGCTAACGCAGAAAGGTCTTTTATGCCAAATGATTTAGCTAAAAAATATGTTGTTACTCCCGCTAACGTAAAGTGAACTGCGTAAAATAATACAGCTGTAAAGTTAGCTGGTAAAAAAATCAAAATTAAATTGAGTGGATAAATTACAGGGAATATTGCATTTCCGATTAACGGCTCTCCCATCATTTGGTCTGGTCTCCATAAAGGAATTGTTTTATCTTGGATTATTGAGTCTTTAGCAAATTGCAACATTGGAATATATGTCCTTCCCAAATCGTTATCTTTCAATGTTAAAATTCTTGGCTTAATTAAAAACGGGGCGAAAAACAGCAGAGTTAAAATTACTACCGTCAACAGGTATCTATTAATCTTCATATTTTAATTTAAGCCATAAAGTTTGGGAAATTTGCATCATATTTTCGTAATCTTTATCAATTAGATCGGCAATTTTTTTGGGCCTGTAAGAACCAAGGGTGTACTTTCCTCCATCTTCATACGGTTTAAAAACAATAAACTTGGTTTGCTCCATACGAATTCCCTGGATGATTTCGTCCTGCATGCCACCAATCTCTAAGTACCAGGAAAATTCATCTGCCCATGGCTTGGGAGGAAGTCTTTGGGAAAGGACGAGTAGTTGATCTGGGCCGTTTTGAATATAAACCTTTTCTTCTTTTGGAACATAATTTGATATAAAAACAGCAGAATCAAAAATTTCTCTTTCAAAAAATCGCACTTCAGCTGTCCAATTATTCAAATAGAATCTTGCAGCAAAGCTACCTAAAAACACTAACGAAAGTATTGAAACTGTTTTGACTGCCAATGAAATTTTGGAAAAATTTTCTACAACCTGGCCTACTATCAGTGAGATAACCGCAAGAAAAGGTATTAGGTGAAAATAATCGAATCTCGGATATGCAAAAAGTATTAAGAAAACAGTGGTAAATAACAAAAATCTGTGGTGTTTCTCTTTTAAGAATAAAACAGGCAAGAAAATCAAGAATGCCGACAATACAACTAGAGTCTGCCTAAAAGTTGGCAGAAGAATATAACCCGGAGACTTTGATGCTTGCAGTAGCGGAAAGTTTATATTCCAAAATAAGAATTCATTTAAAGTACCAATTTTATAAAAAAATAATAAATGCATTGCCGAAACTAAAGTAACTAAAATAAGCATAGGCAATATTTTTTTAAAGTCATGTGCCAAATTAAATTTTTTGCAATTTATCATAAAAAATAAGTACCATGGCATCAGCCAAGCAACCTGTTGTTTGATGAAAATTGCCACAAACAACAAAAGAAAGGACCAAGACAGATGCTTTGTTTTGTCATCTTTTAAAAATTTATAGAAGAAATAAATGGAAAGAAGGATAAAAGGTGTCTGAATTATGTCAAACCATAAACCGTTTATACCAAAGGGAATAGAAAAAATAATAAAAAAAGATGCAGAAAGTAATCCCAAAAAAAATCTTTTTGTAATTTTGGTTGCAAGTATAAAAACCAAAATGTCGGTTAATATAACCACCGCCCAAGTAAATAACTCATAGGGTAAAGGATAATAGCCGAAAATTTTACTAAAATGGCCTAAAAAATAACTAAGGGCCGGTGGATATGGGTTAATGATATCCTTGTAAAGTAAAAAGTTATTATTTAAAAGATAGGGGTAAACCACCATCTCCGGCCATAGCGTGAATTTGGTATTTGCAAGCAGAATTATGTGAAGAACAAGCAGAAAAAATAAAAAATAATAAGTATACTTGTCAATATTTGTTTTGGATGTCATTTATTCTTACTTTTAAGAGACCAAAGAACGATTCCACAATATCACGGCCTACAGATACCTTTGATCCCCGCACATCTTCCCAAACCACAGGTACCTGGGAAACTTTTAAACCGTACTTTTTACACAAAAAAATAATTTCTGCGTCGAAGGCCCAGCCATATACAGTAATCTTTTGAAAAATTTTTTTAGCAAACTCGTTTTTAAATGCCTTAAAACCGCACGTTGTATCCGTAATTTTAAAATCAATTAGCAGCCTAACAAGAGCAGAAAAACCTCTTCCCAATAACTCTCTTAAAAATGGTTGTCTTTTTAAAAACTTTGCTCCAATTACTCTTCTAGACCCTATAACCACATCGTATCCTCTCTCAAAAGAGTTAAGAAAACTTTCAAGAGTACTGATAGGTACAGAATGGTCAATATCCGAGAACAAAATATACTGTCCTTGTGCTTTCTCTACACCTTTAACTATCGCGTATCCCTTCCCTTTATTTTTACTGTAGCTTATCATCTTTACATTTTTATTTATTTTTACCGAATTTTTTAACAATTCTTCTGTCTTGTCGTAAGAACCATCGTTCACGAATAGCAATTCCCAGCTATATTTCTGCTTCTTCAGATAGGAAAAGTAGTGGTTAAATCCGTGTTTAAACCTAAGTTCCTCGTTATAGCAAGGTACGATCACTGAAAGGTAAATACTCATAAATCTTTGGAGGTTCGAGAAGATTTTATTTGGTAAATTAAATAAGCTGTCATTAAAATAAAAGACAAAAACTCACTAGAGCTGAAAGCAATAGCCGCACCTGTTGCTTGTATACTTGGCACAAGTAAAAGTAGCAAAACGACAAAAGTAAGATAACGAATAACGGTTATTAAAAATGAGATTTTTGATTTACCAAGATGATAAAGGATTATTGAGCTTGGTATAGTTGATGCAATGAAAAAAATGAAGCCTGCTGCAAGTATCCTAAACACAATCACCGAATCTTCAAAATTGGCACCGAAAATAATCTGAATGATTGGAGCTGATATTATTATAAGAAAAACAAGAACTGCTATAAAAATACTTACCGGCAATACTGCCTTAAAGGCATAATTTACTGCTTTTTGGTTCGTTTCAAATGATGAAAATCTTGAGGCAAACACTCTTGTTAAATTTCCTCCAAATTGATGCGCAAAAGACAAGACTTTAAACGGCGCAGCATAAAAGCCAGTTTGAATTGGCCCTGCTATTTTTAAAAGCAGATAATTTTCGTACGGAACCGTTGAAATTATCAAAGACAGTGCAATCCAAACATTGAATTTGTGGAAATTCAAAAGATCTGCTTTATTGTTTTTCTCATACTTAAACGGCATTAAGAATTTTCCTGCTATCGCAGAGACAAGAGTTGCAGAAAAGAAAATAATAGTTAAAAAATAGAGCCCGACAGTAAAAAAATATGCAGAAAGTGCCAAGACAGTTAATCTAGAAACATTAGAAACGATGTTAACAATAGAGGCTTTGGCAAACTGGTGTCTTGCCTGGAGGGATGCTACGTAAAAATTCGTAAGCAGTATAAACATATTTCCAAAGAAAGCTATTCTCAATAAAGCAGTAATTTGTGGTTGGTCTAAAAAGGAAGCCAAAAAATGGGCAAAAATGATTCCAATTAAAGTAACGAGAAACCCTAGAAAAATGTACGATTTAAATGCAAGGGATAATATTTTATTAAAGTCACTTGAACCAAGTTTTGCAAATTTTAAAATTCCTGTATCTATCCCGAAATTGGCTATTGAGGCAGCCATTAACCCAGTTGCAATTACTGTAGAAAATAAACCATAATCCTCAGGACCTAAAATTCTAGGGGTAAGAATAAAAAATAATCCGCCAGCTACAATATTGATAAAAGTTCCAATAGAGACTATAACAGCATCTTTGCCAGTATCTGTAAGTATTAAATTTTTTATTAAGGAAAACATTCAATAGGAAGTATACAATTTTGTGCGTTTCTATTCCTAAAAACCTCTGTCAAACCAACCAGTCGAGTTATCCATAATAATTACCTCTATATTACCGAATAAATCATTTTTAACTTCATGAGATTTTAATAAAGCGTAACGCCGATAAAACTCATCCGTTTCTTGGGTAAAATCATGAGTAACTATTGCGACGACAGTCTCCGGATGTTCCTCTGCAATTGGAGTAGTTCCGTATAAGTATCCAAAATTTGGATCAACGTAGCTCTTTACTGGCTCTTCACCAAATACTGCGAATAAGTAACGATAGCCGGAAAGTCGCCAGCAGGTAGAGTGTGATTCTAAAGAGAAATCATTTTTTCCAACATTTTGCATAACAAATTCAATAGCTTGTCTTTTGTAAACCAGCCCATGACTGTTTTTAGCGGTGGATAGTTTATAAAGATTGGCCGAAACAAAAATAGCAAGAATTACCAACCATATTTTTTTAGGGAAAATACTTACAACCTTTGCAAAGATTAGTAAAAAAACAGCAAACAAACCGGTTAGATAATGTTCAAAAATATCAGCCTGAAAAACTGTTCCGTAAACTTGAATTCCTGCAAAATAAATAATCGTTAATAAAGCAACGAATTTCCAATCTGTTTTATTTTTATTTGTGAAAGCCCAGATTAAAAAACCCGATAATAGGAACAATGATGCCAAAACCAAAGGGAATGGTATCGCGTTGTATTTTTCTGTTACATACGCACTACAATATGAATATTGCTTCGCAACCTCATTATCTGAAAATGCGTAGATTAACCTTGTGAATGCTTGAGGGAAAATAAGTATGTTTTCGGAAAAACTATCCAATGAAAATCCAGGATTATTTCTTCCTTGTTGCCAAAACTCTAAAAAGGGCCTTGAATTTGCAAAATTATGTCGCAAGTCAAAAAATACCAATGGCAAAAATGAAATTAAAAAAATACCTATTGAAATCAATGTTTTCTTACTAACAGGCAATTTATAAACAGCAAATACAATAATTGTGAGAACTACAAAAACTAGATTGGAAGGGTCTGCGCTAACACCAATTATAATTGCGAGACTTAACACAAATATAAAATTCTCACTACCCTTCTTTATTTTGTACAAAGAAAAAAGAACTAATAAAGAAAGAAGAGGACCTGGGTAAAGCGCCCATAGATGACGGTCGTAAACATTAGTTAAATAAGAAAATGCCCAGAAAATTGCAGCGGTACTTCCTACTTTTTTGTTGGCAAATTTAGTGCCTACAACATACATCATGATAGTGGTAAGCATGGCAAATGCCGCACCGACCCAACCCCAGGCTATTGGATTAAGTTTCCCTAACGCTAAAACTGTTGATAAAAACCAATAAAAATAAGGAGTCAGATGAACTCCAAATGGGCTAACTCCCCCGATTAATGGAACATGTTGCCAGAGCAGAATCCTTCTTCCTACAAAAGCGGGGACGGATTCGTCGTAAGTGAAATAAAAAAGTTCTTCTAGTTTGTATATTCTAAGTAGAAAAGCAAGTAATAATATTACTAGAATTGGCCAGAAACTTTTAATCTTATGAATCATTTTTGGGCGATGAAGAGGTTCGTTGAGCCTGGAAACAGACGTGCTGATCTTTCCATTCTTACTTTAAATCCTAATGAATTTAAATATGTTATTAGAGCTTTAGAATTCCAATAATAAAT
>Ga0156138_126_pt2 | contig 12109 bp, 17 predicted proteins | sample RifCSPlowO2_02_FD_107791 | JGI IMG/M metagenome (GOLD analysis project Ga0156138, IMG submission 107791) | Candidatus Curtissbacteria bacterium RIFCSPLOWO2_02_FULL_40_11
TGGCAGCCTCGATTGCAACATTAATCATATGTCAAGGATTCTCCTTAGCATCTAAAGATATTTGATCAATAAGCTCCTTTTTATCTTGCTGGTAATCTTCAACAAAAATTTGATAGGAGAGTGTGCCATTGTGATGTTTATTTTGAGTTGATTTAAAGAAAGATAAAATTGTTTTCTTGTTGACCCAGGACGTTTGCCTGAGATCCAAATAGTCAGCGTAGCTTGAATAGGCCATATGTAAAGGAGAATCCTTGACAGGGTTGAGGTGTATATATCTGGATAGATGCAATAATTGTTCGTCATTATTTACTAAAACAGCTTTATAAGGTCCTTGGAATAGTGATCCTACACGGTCATATTTTTTGTTAAAGTAAGTAGAATATTTAGTGGAAAGAGATCTCATGAACTTTTCTATTGTCATTTTACCTTTTTGTTTTATAAGAAGATGGAAGTGGTTAGGCATAAGGCAGTAGGCTAGAAGATCTATTTTCTCATTGTAATTTTTTAATGGTTTACCCGGAGCTATAAATGTATAGTTTTTAATTGTGATTTTTCTTTCTTTAGGTTCAGTTGGGGGTAGTAAGTAGATTTTTAAGTAGTTCAAAAAAACTTTATAATCTTGATTGTTTTCAAAAATAACCCGTTTTTCGACACCTCTATTGTAAATATGGTAAAAGCCATCTTCAACATATTGTTTTATCACGTTCTTGCTTGGCATTACCAGAAAATATCATTGTCAAACAGCAATGTCAAGGAGAATCCTTGACAGTTACGCATTGGAATCTAAACGTGATAAATTTATTGGTTTGAGGTTTGGCCTGCTTCTGTTGGTTGAGCCCCTAACAACCACAATACAGCTTCTTTTTTGTAGCGCCTGTCGCCGCGAGAATTGATACGTATTGCGGGTAGTTTTCCCCGTTTGCCCCATCGTTTGACGGTTAAAGGGGCAACTCGCAAGATTTTGGCAACTTCTTTGACGGTTAACAAATCCGGCCAGTCATCACCTAAAGACATAGGAGCCTCCGAGAATAGTTAATAGTAAATAGTTTATGGTTAATAGTTAAGTATGAGGCTAGGGCAACTAATTTTTTTGAAGGATAAAAATTTACTAGATTAAACTTTAACATTCTACTTATTGAGGGAATCAATTGTGAACCCCAATATATCACCGAGATATTAGCAGGTCAAGATAGCAATTTGGGTTTGCACTCAACTAAAATGGCAGTTATGATTACCAGAACAAGGACATGAGTTCAAGATCAGAAAGAATACGACGCGAGCTACAAGCAGCCGGATCAGCTCTGGTTCTGCACTCAATGAATCAAGAGGTTATGAGAAGAACCGCAGAAGGGGAGAGAAGACTGGGAATGGATAAACTGACGGGACAAAGCGATTTTCAAAGAGAGCTGGAAGAGTATAAAGCTCGTGAAATTTACCAGTTGTTATTTGAAGTAGCTTCGAAGTTAAATCATGATAATGAGCCTATTCAGATCAGGATAGGTAAGTTAGCACTGAAGATTTCTTCAATTATCAACGGGGTTTTAAAGGATAATCCCAGGGAATTTGCCGATTCGATTGACGGGGCACAGAGGTTAAATTTGCGTCAAAGTCCGCAATTTGCAAATCTTGTGCCCGTTGAATTGATGGCTGCGAATTTTATTAGAGATCTTAGGGACGTAGTGAGCCCCGAATCTATTAAAAGTGCTCAGGATCATGCGAAAGTTTTTGCCGAAAATTTCGGAAGCCTTATTTTCAATCAAGGCCCGGAAATTACAGCTATTTCTGCTGAAGTGGTTTTGAGCAATATTTCAATCCACATTGCTAGTGAAATGAATCAAGGTACTTTGGATGAATACTCTGCAAGAAGAATGATTATGGTTTTCGGGGAAACCACGAATATGCATTTGAGCAGGTTTAAGGTAAAAAGAAAGCGCCGCACGAAAAGTCGCAATTAGGCATCATTTTTAAGCAAAGATTACTTTAACTCAACTTTTGCGCCCGCGCCTTCTAATTTAGTCTTAGCTTCATTTGCTGTCTCTTTTAGAGAACGGAGCACTATTGAATCAACGAATTCAATAGTAGAGTAGTTCTCGCAAAGAAAGTGCGAATTTTCGAAAGGATTACTTAAGTTCGACTTTTGCTCCGGCTGCTTCAAGCTTGGTCTTCGCTTCGTTCGCACTTTCTTTATTCACTCCTTCTAAAACCTGCTTTGGGGCCGCGTCTACTAAATCCTTGGCTTCTTTAAGGCCTAAGGTGGGAACTAATTCCCGAACCGCTTTAATTACCGAAATTTTATTTGGACCGCCGTCAGCTAAAACTACGTTGAAAGTAGTTTGTTCGCTTACGCCTTCATCTCCTGCGTCACCACCTGTTGCTGGAGCTGCACCTGCTATTACTTGCGGGGCGCTGCTTACTCCGAATTTAACTTCTAGCGCTTTAACAAGCTCGGAGAGTTCAAGAACGGATAGTTTTTCAACTTCACCGATCAAATCTTCCAGTTTTTTGCTTACCTTTGGCATTGCTTCTTCTTTGCTTTCAGATTTCTTTCCAGTGTTCTCAGTGGTTGCAATCTTTTTGTCATCGTTTGCCATTTTTATTAAATTACCTTAAACTTCATAAATCTTGATATTTGATAAAAATATCAGATTACGAAGTAAGGCTGATATATAAAATCACCCCCTTAATCAATTTTTAAAATTTAATTTTCAAACATTTAGATTTCAATGAAAATTTTTAATTTCAAATTTAAAATTAAGCAGCTTCCTTCTTTGCTGCTTGATCTAAAACGGATACTAAGTTTCGTAAGTTTGCCGATAAAACTGACATAAACCCGATGATTGGGGAGGCGAGTGAGCCGACTAAGTTCGCTTGCAGGATATCCTTTGGAGGAATCTGGGCAAGTTGATTTAGGTTGGATTCGTTTAGCAAATCAGTTCCAAAAAATCCAAATTTAAAAATTGGGAACCCCAGTTCTTTATTACTTTGGGCAATTTCTTTGATAGGGGTGATTTCATCGCTGTAGGCCATAGTTGCAGCTGTCGGACCAGTTAACTGGCCGTTAGGAGCCCGTAGCTTGTTTCTGGTTAGAGCAAGTTTAATAAGAGAATTTTTTTCGACTAAAAATTCGCCGCCGGATTGTTTGATTTTGTTCCTCAGCTGTGCCAATTGGTTAGCTGTTAAGCCGTGATAGTTAGTAAAGGTAATTGTTTTGGCTTTAGCTACTTTGCTGGCGAAACTTTCGACTTTTTCCTCTTTAATTTTGCGGGCGCTTTTAACTTTTTTGTCCATGTTTTTTCCGCTTAACGCTAAATGCTTAACCTGCCCGACAGAGTCTGCGACTTCAGTCGCTGGCAGGCGGGCGACTAACGCTAAGACAATTTTTTTGCGTTGACCAAAGAAAAAGGACTCTCAAAGAGTCCGTCAGGAGAATGAAATATTAACGTTTCGCCTGCGCAGTCCGGATTATCCAATTAACCCTGCACCGTATGGTGCGGGGGGCTGCGGTCTTTGGATTAAGCCACCTTTAGTTTACATGAATGTGGCTGGAAGAAAATATATCAGCTTAAGAGTTTGTTGTCAACCTATTTTTTTAAAAGGCTTCGTGGGGCAAGCCTCCATTTTTATATAAAGAACGTCTGCGCACGACAAGATAACATTTAAGTTTGGGCAGTGGGGTTATTGCCCGGGAGGCAAATCTACTAAGAAAGTTACCAGAAAAAAGACAAGTGTGCCAACAAGGAATTTTACAGAGAAGCGACATCTAGTTTAACGGCCGGACCCATCGTGGAAGTTAGGGTAGCCTTTTTAATTTTGCTAACGCCAATTGCAGCTATTAGAGTCTTTAAATTTTCTTCAAGTTCTACACTTTTTTGAGAAAGTTTCCCGATTTTTGCATGGACAATCGGAGCCATTGGATCGGTTTTGTAAGAGTACCCGCTGTTGTTTGTGGCGGACGTAACTTTTTCAAAATCTTCGGTAACCGTGCCGTTTTTTGGGTTGGGCATCATACCTTTTGGCCCCAAAATCTTAGCGATTTTGGCAAGCTTGGCCATAAATTTGGGAGTAGAAATTACCTGATCAAAAGCTCGCCCGGCTTTTAGTTTCCCACTTTCGATTTCGGCAATTGTGGCGTCATTTCCCCAAATAACATCTGCCCCTTTCACATCTTTTTTGCTATCAGAAAAAATTAAATATTTTTGTTTCTTTTGCTCTGTTTTAAATGAATGGGGGAATGTGACATTGCCTTTGATATTTTTGTCTGCAACATTTAAGTGAATTTCAACTGCCGGGTCAAATTTGACTGTTGAGGTATCAGGTAATAAAGCAATTGCGTCTTCAACTTTATAAGGTTTGTTTTCGATATGTTTTTTAGCCTCTTTGTATTTTTTACTTCTTTGGTGCTTTTGCTCTGCTTGTTTTTTGGTGGCTTTTTCATGCTTTTTCTCTTCAACTTTCTTTTCTTTGATTTTTTCTTCCTTGACTTCTTTTTGGGCAACTTCCGCAGATTTCTCTTCTGGCTTTTCAGCCTTTTCATCTCCTTGAGGTTTTATTTCTTCTTTTTCTATTTTTTTCTTTTTTTCAGGTTGTTTAATCTTGGCAGCGCCAGTTAATTTTTCGGCGTGTTTTCTGGAAGTTTTTATTTCCTTATCGCCTGAAGATAAATCAATTACTTTGATTCTAGTTGTGCCCATTTTTACCTTTGGTAGTAAATTGTAAATAGTAAATTGATAGCATGTCTCTATTAGCTATTCACCATTAACCATTTCCGTTTACTCCGTGACTTCCACCCCCATAGATTTAGCAGTTCCGGTGATAATGTTAATTGCGCTATCTAAATCTGTGGTATTTAAATCTTCCATTTTTTCTTCTGCAATTTTCTTAGCTTGAGAGCGGGAAAGTTTGGCAACAGTTTCCTTGCCTGTAGTTTGGGCGCCTTTTTCTAAATTGAGAGCCTTTTTAATAAGAATAGCAACAGGCGGTTTTTTGACGATAAATGAAAAAGTTCTGTCTACGTAGATTGTGATGACAACAGGTAAAACTGTACCTTGCTGATCTTTGGTTTTTTCGTTGAAGGCTTTGACAAAATCCATAATCTGCAGTCCGTGTTGGGAAAGGGTTGGCCCGACAGGAGGAGCGGCGGTTGCTTGGGCGCCAACAACATTTAATTTAACTATCGCTTTGATTTTCTTTGCCATGAATAATAGACGGATTACTGCGGATGATAGCTGATTTTCCCCGATTTGTCTAATACTCCCGATACCGGATCGGGATGTTATAATTCTGATATGTTAAGAAAAGATATAATTACCACAAACTCTTTTTATCACATATTTAATAGGGGAGTTAATAAAGCAAAGATATTTTTTGATGATGCAGACTACAGCCGATTTTTGGAGGCAGCAATTCATTATAAATCAAGCACAAGGCAGTTTAGCCATAGCAAAAGATATAAATATCCTGATACCGGAACGGGACAAAATGCAAAAGTCCAGGTGTTTGCTTACTGTTTAATGCCAAACCATTTCCACTTTTTAATCAGACAATTGGCTGATCATGGTATCACATCTTATATGCAGCATCTAAGTAACAGTTACTCGCACTATATCCACACTAGATACAAGAGGACTGGTCCTTTATTTGAGGGGAGATTTAAGAATCGGCTGATAGATAGTGATGAACAATTGGTTCACGTTTCTCGGTATATTCATCTTAATCCATTGGTTTCTGAGCTAGTTGATAATCTGATTAATTATAAATGGTCGTCCTATAAATCCTATATTACTAGTTACGAAGATAAGCTTATTAGTGATTTTAATATAGTTCTGGGACGGTTTAAATCTAGAAAAGATTACGAGCAATTTGTAATAGATCAATCGGACTATGGAAAGGAACTTGAGAGAATTAAACATCTAGCTTTGGATTTTGATTAAGTAATCCCGATCCGGTATCGGGATTACGGGATTTTACCAAATTCCGTTATTTTTGCACGTTAATAATTTTTTCAAGTTCATCATAAATCTTTCGGGAAAGGAGAGCGATGGTTTCAGTGGCTTCTTCAGGTTCGGGTGTGTCGGAAAGGAAAACAAAAATATAGTCGCTATTTTTGCCCAAGACTATGCCGGCGTCGTGGCGAATACTTCCCAGTTCTCCGGTTTTGTGGGCAACTTTGATGTCTTTTGGCAAGTATTTCGGGATGCGATCGTTTATTTCCTGAGCAAAGAGAAGGTTTTTCATCTCTTGGGAAAACTGTGAGTTGACAGCCGTATTGTTATAAATTTTTTCAAGGAGCAAGCCAACAGCCAGTGCTGTTGTGTTTGGCGAATTTTCTCCGACCAAATTGAAATTTTGAATACTGTTTTCTTTTAGGAAGTCATCTATGTTTTTCCACCCTAAACGCTCTGCCAAGAGCAGGGCAGAGTAATTGTCGGAAACCGTAATCATTTCAAATAGAGCCGTCTTGACGTCAAATGTTATGGTTTGGTTAGTGTCGTCGGGAGATGGTTCAAAATTTTCTTCATCTTCCCCTAAAATTCTTTTGTCCAGAGCGGATTTGTTGCCTGTCAGATTGTCGTTTTTTTTAAGGTTTCCTTTTGCAATTTCATTATAGGTTTTGTACATGACAGCCAGTTTATAAATGCTGGCCGAAGTAAAAGTTTTGTCCGCATTTATTTGATAAATAGCATCGGATTTTAAATCTTTTATATAAATTGCGTAAAGACCGTCAAACTGATTGGCAGACGAATCAATTAAAGACTGAAGTTGGGCGTTTACTTGGGGCTTTGGTGTTGTTTGAATACTTTCTTGAAGCTTAGGATTTGCATTGTTGATATTTGTGCCTTGATCTTTGTAGCGCGTGAGAAGAAGGCCTAAAAGAATTAACCCAAGAATAATGAGCGGGATTTTGAGATATTGACCCTTTTTACGCGACACTTTTAGCAAGGGATTTATCTATAGAGTCGATGAGTTCTTCGCCGTCAAATTCCAGTAAACGGGCATCTACAAGCAACCTCTGGGTTAGATCAGCTATCTCAGATGCGGGTAAGTTTCGAACCTGCTTGCCTTTTTTGTCTGGCGGCAAACATTTAAATTCAGTGATTGCCCTTAAAACTTCTGAAATTTCCTCTCGAGTTATCGGTGAATGTTCATCATCAAAATTAGATTTGGGTGGGGGGTTGGTCCAGGCAATGACACTTTCTTTTGGCATTTATAATTTAGCAACCTGCAGTAAATCGAGTTCGACCGGTGTTTCCCGGCCGAAGACGGATACCATAACTTTGAGCTTGCCTTTTCCTTCGTCTATTTCGGAAATTGTGCCCAAGAATTCGGTAAATGGACCGTCGGTAATTTTGACAGCTTCGCCTTGCGTGAATGTAGTTTTAAACTTTGGCGCTTCCATCGTCATGTAGCGCTTAATTGTATTTACTTCTTCTTCTGGTAAGGGAGTTGGTTTCGTTGATGTGCCGATAAAGCCTGTAATCCCCGGGGTAGTTCTAACAGCTAGCCAGCTGTTATCGTCCATAATCATGTTGACAAGTAAATAGCCGGGGAAGATTTTTTCTTTGACAGTTGATTTCTTACCCTCTTTAATTTCTATTTTCTCTTGAGTTGGGATAATAATATCGAGGATTTTGGTTTGGAGTTTTAGGGAATCTATTCTTTGTTTTAGGGTACTCGCGACTTTTTGTTCGTGTCCGGAATAGGCGTGGATAACATACCAATGAGCGTTTTTTGATGGATCGGAAGGGGTAGATTGCCGCGCAGGTTCTTGATTTTTATCCGAATCAGTTTGAAGCTCTTTTGCTTTATCGTCTGATGTTTCAGCGGTTGACGCTTCCTGCCCTGTTTTGTTAGGGGCTTCTGCTTTTTCTTGGGATTTTTCTGCATTATCAGGTTTCTCTTCGGTTGATTTTGCGGCCTTTTCTTCTTGAGGTTGAGAAACTTGAGAAGTATCAGCTTTGACTGCTTCAGTCTCTTGCTGAGTTCCCCCTTTTTTTATCTCGTCTTGAGTTTGATTTGTGTTGTTATCAGACATTTCTCAAAAATCTATCAACTAATTGGGTTAGTACTGCGTCGAGTCCAGCAATATATGCGCCAACGATTATAGCAACAATCAGTACTAAAACTGTCAACTTTACTGTTTCTTGGCGAGTGGGCCAGATAACTTTGTCAAATTCGGCTTTCGATTCTTTTAAATAGCTAAGCGGGTTAATTGCCATAAAAATAATTAACCTTTTTTGCCAAAAGGCTAGGCTGTATAGTATCATTTTTCTTGAATTTGGACAATATTTGGTAAAATTTGCACCTATGACAGTAGAGTTAGAACCCGGAAGATTAAGGGTAGGGGAAACTCGAGATAAACCTTGGGGCGGTGTTGTTGCCGATACTCCTTTTGCAAGAGCCTTATATGAGCTTAGCGTATCCCGTGGTTATGAAACGCAATCAGCTCTTTCAAGGGCATTAAATTTGAGAACCCGATATGCGGTTGGGGGATGGTATGTTGCACGACGTATGCCAAACCCCGAAAGTTTTAGTGTGCTTTTGAGGGTCTTGAAGCCAGAAGGTGATGAACTTGAAAAATTAGTTGTACCTTGGGCAGAACATGTATCAGGAAGAGGAGTTCGGGGGACAGAAACCAGATTAAGGAGTTCGATCAGACACAGAAAGCAGCCGGAAACAAAGGTAGGCGAAATTCTTGACCACTTCAGCAGAAAATCAGGTTTATTTATGCGTGAATGTTTTAAATTGCTAGATATTAATTATAAATCTATTGCAGTTTTCGAGAGGGATGCGAGTTTAGATTCTCTTGCGGCACTATTGGAAAGAGCCCCAATTAGAATGGAAATGTCCGCGGATGAAACAGAAGAGTTAGCACAGGCAGTGGCCGAAATTATTTCCAACAAAATTGAAGGCGGTCATAAATTCCAAAACAGTATGCGGGGTAAACAACTCAAAAATTTTCAAGCGTCTTTAGATTGTAAAACTTATAATGGTGAAGAAGCTGCCAGAAAAATCAGAGTATCCCGCGAAGTCGTGCGACTGCACAGAAAAAAGTTAGGATTGCCACTTTTGATGACTGATGAACAAGTCAGGATTTTAAGAAGAAGCATTAGGAAATCAAAAACGCGGACAATTGCATTTTAATTTTTCCCCTGAGATAATTAATTTTACTTAAAAAATGCAAAAAGTTAGAAAGGTCGTAATACCCGCGGCGGGTTTCGGCACAAGATTTCTGCCGGCTACGAAAGCGTTTCCAAAGGAAATGCTGCCGATTGTAGACAAACCGATTATTCAGTATGTGGTTGAGCAGGCGGTTGAAGCCGGAATTGAGCAAGTAGTGATTGTAACCGGCTGGCACAAAAGAGCGATTGAAGACCACTTCGATAGACATATTGAGCTTGAAGCAAGGCTGGAAAAAGATGGTAAGGAAGAACTGCGAGACGAAATCAAGCACATCTCGGATCTGGCAGATTTTGTTTATGTTCGGCAAAAAGAGCCACTTGGTAACGGCCACGCTATTTTGGTCGCAAAGGAAATTATCGGCAACGAGCCATTTTTAGTAATGTGGGGAGATGAATTTTTCCAGGCAAACCCTCCGGCAGTTAAGCAGTTAATTAGCGCATATGAGCAGTACAGGGAGCCGGTAATTGCCGCAATTAGGATTCCTAAAAATGAAATCAGCAAATACGGAATGGCAGATATAAAACCTCTTCGCGATAACATTTTCAAAATCAAAAATATTGTTGAAAAACCTAAGCCGGAAGATGCGCCGAGCGATTTGGCAACGCATGGGAATTATATATTCACGCCGGATATTTTTTCTATTTTAGAAAAATTAAAACCAACAAGAGGTGGAGAAATTTGGATAACGGATGCAATTGATGAGCTTATTAAAAAGAGAGACGTATATGCGGTGGAGCTTAAGGATGCCAAATATTACGACTGCGGGACCAAGCTTAGCTATCTTAAAGCAGTAGTGGATCTTGGTTTGAAACACCCCAAAATAAAGCAAGAATTTAGGAATTATCTGAAGAATTTAAAAATCTAATCTGGTTTTTTCTGTCTTATTAATATAGAATTTGTGCCGATGGCAAAGCATTTGGCAATTATAAATCCCGAGGCAGTTGAAGATATTTTTAGCGGTAAGAAGAAAATAGAGGGCAGATTTTCGCAGATTAAGATTGCACCTTTTGGCAAAGTTGCCAGCGGGGACATTGTGCTGATGAAATTACCCGGAGAAAAAATTGCCGGTCAGTTTATTGTGGATAGGGTAGTGAGTTTTGACCATCCAAACAAAGAAGAGATTGAGGAGATAAAGAAAAAGTATGGCGTAAAACTTGCTCTTCCTAAAACTTTCTGGTTGGAGCACGAAAAGATAAATTTTGTAACTTTGATGTTTATAAAAAGCGTTAACAAATTTATTATTGAACCGAAAATTAAGAAAAAAGATTTAAGGCCGTGGGTGGTGTTGTGATCGGTGAATGGATAATGGTGAATAGTAAATGGAGAGGTGCCCGCGATCCATTAACAATTTACTATTAACTATTTACAAATCTCTATCCCCTAATTCTTCTGCGGGGTTTGTCGATGCCGAGGGAATTTAGTTTGGCGGCTTCTTTTCTGCTGGAAACAAAGATTTCGTCTGATTGATTAAGTAAAAGTCTGGTAAAAAAATTAGGAATGGGAGGGTTTTCGAAATTTTGTATCCACAAGAATTTTTGCCCCAATAGTCTGGCTAGCAGAACTGCTGACATTTGGTTTGCTTTGGGTTTTTCCAAAAGCAAGAATTCCTTTTGGTTTTTTCTGGCTCTTTTAAATGTTTTTTTAAAATTACTGTTTGCTCTTATTATTAGCAAGTTATTTTTTGAGGTTAAAATGGAGTTTAAGAATTTTACATTAGTCACTTATTGTTAACTTGCAATCTATCAAAAGGTTCTAATTTTGACAAGAGGCAATTTAGGTACAACTGACAACTGACAACTGGACAGTTGACGGATGACTGCGTTTATGATTACAATTCATATTAGAAAGTAGAGAAAGACCGCGTATATTGCCCCGTAAATTTAATGAAATTTTCCCAAATTTAATGTAAGAAAGGAGAGTGATTTTAAATGGCTGCAAAATTATTTGTTGGCAATATTCCGTATACAATAAATTCAGATGGTCTGCGCGACATTTTTGTAAAGATTGGAGAAGTTGTTGATGCTAACGTTGTTACAGACCGCGAAACAGGAAGATCTCGCGGTTTTGGTTTTGTTGAGATGAAAACAAGCGAAGATGCAAAAAAAGCGATTGATACTTTAAACGGCAGCGAAGTTGACGGCCGAAAGATATTTGTTTCCGAAGCACGCGAAAAAGCTCCGCGAGATAACCAACCTCAATAATTTTTAATGTTTGATTACATAAAAAATCGGGACGGTAAGAAAATTTTTGCAGTGGTCGATCACCCAAAAAGAGACGGGTCATTCCCCGCAGTTTTGATAATCCACGGATTTAAGGGTTTTTCTTCACAACGCCATATACAGGGCATTTCGGATTCATTAGTCGATAAAGGATTCTTGACACTTAGGCCGGATTTAACAAAAGACCCCGGTAGATCTTATTTAGACTTTAGCGATATGACTTATGGTCAGGAGTTGAGGGATGCCGAAGATGTCCTCGATTATCTTTTAAAGCTGGATGAGGTTGATCAACAAAAAATCGCGGTAGCCGGCCACAGCTTAGCCGGGATGATTGCAGCGGAGTTGGCAGCAAAGAGAGAAGTAATAAAAGCCCTGGCGATTCTTTCAGGAGTTTATGATTTTAAGTGGATTGCTAATAAGATTTTTAAAAAACCATTTCAAAGAGCAATCAAGGATTTTAAGACAAAGGGTTTTACAACAGTTTGGAGTAAAGAATTAGAAACAAGGCTGCAGATAAAAAAGAGTTTTTATGAGGATGTTTTTGAAAGATCCTCTAATAATTTTACAGCTGATATTAAATGTCCGACGTTAATTATATCAAGCGAAAATGATGAATCTGTTAGTCAGTCTCACGCTGATAAATATCTAAGAACAATTGCATCAGTTGATAAACAAATGGAGATTATCAAGGGCAGTGACCATAATTACAG
>Ga0156138_145_pt1 | contig 11252 bp, 10 predicted proteins | sample RifCSPlowO2_02_FD_107791 | JGI IMG/M metagenome (GOLD analysis project Ga0156138, IMG submission 107791) | Candidatus Curtissbacteria bacterium RIFCSPLOWO2_02_FULL_40_11
AATGGAAGCCCGAAAGCGCTATAAAATTGCAACTCTTGGGTCGCATACCGCGCTCCAAATCCTAAAAGGCGCAAAAGACGAAGGCTTTAAAACAATCTGTATTGCAACTGGAGATAGGGTCTCACTCTATTCCAGGTTCAAATTTGTAGATAAAATTTACGAAATTCCCAAATTTTCCGACTTTCCAAAGATCGAATCAAAACTAATAAAAGACGGAGCAATTGTCATTCCTCATGGCTCATTTGTCGCCTATTTAGGTCTAAAAGAAAATAAGAACATGAAAGTTCTCTATTTTGGCAACAAAAACGTCCTTGATTGGGAAGCCGATAGGAAATTACAAAGGGTTTGGTTAAAAAAGTCAAAAATTCCTGTCCCAAAGAGATTTAAAAAGGGAGACAAAATAGACAGGCCTGTAATTGTTAAATCATTTGGCGCCGCTGGAGGCTACGGTTACTTTTTCGCCAAAAACCAAAAAGAATTTAACACACGTATTAAAAAATTCAAAGCTAAAAATTTTATTGTTCAAGAATATGTAATTGGAGTTCCTCTCTATATTCATTATTTTTATTCACCATTGACAAAAAAACTCGAGATACTTTCTATAGACAAGCGCTACGAATCAAACGTTGATTCATTAGGCCGTATCCCATCTCAAAATCAACAAGGTTTAGGAATCGAACCATCATTTGTGGTTGTCGGTAATTCACCACTAGCTCTGCGTGAATCTTTGCTTGTAGAAGCCTACGACATGGGTGAAAGAGTTGTTAAAACGGCAAAGGAATTAATAGAAGGTGGATTTTGGGGACCATTTTGTTTGGAAACAATTATTACCCCCGAGCAAAAATTTTCAATAATGGAAATTTCTTGCAGAATAGTTGCTGGTACTAATCTTTTTGTTACCGGTTCTAGCTACAGTGCATTTTATTATGACAAACAAGTTTCCACCGGAAGGAGAATTGCTATGGAGATAAAAAGCGCAATAAAAGCTAAAAAACTCAAAATGATTTTAAATTAAATGAGCAAAGCAAGTCTTATAGAGTGGCGGGGAATTGCAGCTGTTATTGGTGTAGATTGGGGAGACAGCGGTAAAGGCAGACTTATAGATGATCTGGCAAAAAGAGCCCATATAGTGGCAAGATTTTCCGGTGGTTCAAACACTGGGCACACTGTTGAAAATAAACACGGAAAATTTGCTCTTCATATTATGCCCTCCGGAATTTTCCACAAAAATACCCACTGTCTGATTGGAAGAAATGTAGCACTAGACCTTGAATCATTATCAGAAGAGATGGACGCACTAGATAAGGCAAAAGTTTCCTATGATAACTTAACAATAGACGAACAGGCAACACTTACCATGCCTTGGCACAAAGTGCGTGATGGTATTCGCGAAAAATTAAGAAGCGGTAACAAAAAAATTGGTACAACCGGTAAAGGTGTCGGCCCAACATATGCAGATAGGACCGAAAGAGTTGGTTTATTAGTCAAAGATTTATTCTCAAAAGATTTCAGAAAAAAATTAACCGAAGAAATTAAGATTCAAAATAAGTTTTTTGGTCTTAAGCTTAATGACGAAAAAATCTACCGTCAGTACCTTAAGATATCAAAGCGCATAAAATCATTTGTAGGAAGTACTTTAGAAATATTAAGAGAAGCTCAAAAATCAGGCAAAAATATTTTATTCGAAGGGGCTCAGGGATACTTTTTGGATATTGATGCCGGGACATATCCATTTGTTACCTCTTCAAATCCAGGAATAGTTGGCATAATGAGAAGTTTTGATCTGCACCCATCTGTATTAAACGAAGTGATTGGTATTACTAAATCCTATACAACAAGAGTCGGGGCCGGCCCAATGCCCACAAAAATAGATGCAGAAATAAGGGAGTTCTTGATCATACGCGGAAAAGAAAAAGGTACAACAACTAATAGATTACGTGATCCGGGATGGTTAGATTTAGTTTTAATTAAAGCGGCTGCAGAAGCTAATAGATTAACTGCTTTGGCAGTTACTAAACTCGACGTACTTTCTGGACTCGTGTCCATCAAAATCTGCGTCGGATATAAGCTTGATGGTAAAAAAGTCGACTATTTACCGCACGATGCAGAATTTTTAACTCAAGTAGAACCAGTTTATGAAGAAATGTCTGGATGGGAAGAAGATATTTCAGCTATTCGAAATTTCAAAGACCTTCCTACTAGTGCCAAGAAATATATCAAGCGAATCGAAAAGATTACCAATATCCCTGTTAAATTTATTTCCGTCGGTCCAGAAAGAGGACAAGTGATTTATGTCTAAGCACACAATCGCAGTCATTGGTTCGCATTCCGCTCTTGATGTCTGCCGCGGGGCTAAAGACGAAGGATTTAAGACATTGGTAATAGTAGAAAAAGGGCGAGATAAAACATATGCGAAATATTTTAAATCGCAAGGTCCTTCGACTCGCTCCGCTCGCTCAGGACCTACGGGCTGCGTTGATGAAGTTTTATATGTTGATAAATTCAAAGACATTTTAAAGCCTCAAATTCAAAAAAAATTAAAAGCAAAAAACTGTATCTTTATTCCGCACAGATCATTCGAAGTATATGTAAATGACTACGATGCAATCGAAAATAGTTTTCAAGTTCCAATTTTTGGCAACAAATATTTATTAAAGGCTGAAGAGCGAACTGAAAAAATAAATCAGTACGATATTTTAAAAAAGGCTGGCGTTAAATTCCCAAAAATATTTACTAGTTCCAAAGATATCGACAGGCTAGTGATTGTCAAAGTTTCCGAAAAACAAAGAGGTTTCGAGCGAGCCTTCTTTTTAGCAGATTCACCTCAATCTTTTGCATCGATATCAGATATATTAATTAAACAAAGAAAAATTACTAAAGCTGCACTCAAAGCTGCAACCATTGAAGAATTTATTTTAGGGGTTCAGGTTAATTTTAATTTCTTTTATTCAAGCTTAAATAAAAGGCTGGAATTAATAGGAACCGATACAAGGCGCCAGACAAATTTGGAAGGTTTTCTCAAACTTCCTGCAGAAAATCAAAAACAAATAAAAGATTTGAATCTTAAATTCGAAGAGGCAGGTCACGTTGCCGTAACCGTTCTTGAGTCGATGCTGGAAGGTTTGTTTGAAATCGGCGAAAAATTTGTAAAGGCGGCAGGTAAAATGTTTCCGCCGGGTGTTATCGGACCGTTTAGTTTGCAATCTGCAATTACTCCTGGTCCGCCCAAAAAAGAAATTGTTGTTTTTGATGTTTCACCAAGAATGCCCGGGAGCCCGGGAATTTCGGCTACTCCATATTCAAACTACCTTTATGGAAAATCATTAAGTATGGGAAGACGGGTGGCTATGGAAATAAAAGAAGCAATAAAAAAAGATAAATTCAAAGAAATTACGACCTAACTCTTGATTAGAATAAATAAAGAACCTATAATATGCAAACAAAAATGTCGACAAGACCTAATTTACCTTTAACAGAACTAACAGCTATTTCTATTCTTGACGGAAGAAACAGAGCAGACATTCAAGAGCTTGCACCTTATGTTTCGGAGTTAAATTTGATAAGGGCGAGATTTTCAATTGAGGCAAGATATCTTATAGCGCTGTCAAGTACTGGTGTGCTTAGGTCTCTAACTACTGAGGAAAAACGATTGTTGAATAACTTAGGCGAAAATTTAACTCTTAAAAATGCTCAGCAAGTCAAAAAAATTGAAGAAGATATCCAGCACGATGTAAAGGCAACTGAGCGATCATTCCGCTCCATGCTTCATGGAGGATCATTAAAGGATGCAACCGAATTAGTGCATCTCGGTCTTACTTCAGAGGACATAAATAACATAGCTTACAGATTGATCTTAAAGGGAACAACTAATGAAGTCTTGATTCCAGCCCTTGATGACTTAATCGATAATTTGCTTGATAAAGCGGATAAATATAAGGGTAATGCCATGCTTGCAAGAACTCATGGGCAAGCCGCGGTACCCACAACACTTGGCAAAGAGTTCGCTGTTTTTGCAACTAGGTTAAATAAAGAAGTTCGAGCTCTTTCAGCAAGAGAACTAGCAGGTAAATTAACTGGTGCAGTCGGAAACTTAAATGCACTAGAAACTGCATATCCTGAAATTGACTGGTTGAATTTTTCTGAAAAATTCATAAACTCATTCGGTTTTGATGCAAATCTGGTTACAACCCAAATAAATCCCTATGAAGACATGATTGCTTACTTCCAGGTTTATCAAAGAATTAACAATATACTTACCGATTTGGTTCAGGATATGTGGCGCTACATAAGTGATGGCTGGCTTGTTCAAAAAGCCAAACAAGGTGAAGTGGGATCCTCTACAATGCCGCAAAAAGTAAATCCGATTAGATTTGAAAACAGTGAAGGTAATCTCGGTAAAGCCAACGCCCTTTTTGGATTTTTTGTGGAAAAACTTGGTAGGTCTAGACTTCAAAGAGATCTTTCCGATAGCACCGTCATTCGAGACATGGGGGTGCCACTTGGATATTCATTATTATCATATAAGAATACCTTAAAAGGTCTTTCGAGAATTAAGCCTGATTTAGATAAAATTTCCGCAGATTTAAATAGCGATTGGGCTATACTTTCAGAAGCCGCCCAAACATTGATGAGAAAATTGAGAGTAGATGATCCATATTCTATTATGGCTACACTCACACAAGGCCGCCATATTGGGGAAACAGAATGGAAAGAAATAGTCGCAGGGCTCCCAATTCCTGAAAAGGAGAGAAAAAAATTAGAGGAGTTGACACCAGAATTATATGTCGGTTATGCCCAGTCAATAACGAATTCTGCAATAAGACAGATTAAAGCGTCAAGAAAAAAATGAAAAAACCATTAGTTAGCATAGTAATGGGTTCAGATTCTGATTTAAAAATAATGTCCGAGGCAGCTCATATACTTGAAGATTTGGGAATTGAAAATGAAGTTCAGGTAGTTTCGGCTCATCGTACGCCAAAGGAAACTACTGATCTTGCAGTAAATGCGAAAAAGAGAGGAATAAAAGTAATTATTGCCGGTGCAGGTGGCGCAGCAGCTCTTCCCGGAGTACTTGCCGCCTATACTACTTTGCCTGTAATTGGCGTTCCTATTAAGTCTAAATCAATGGAAGGTCTGGATTCTCTTCTTTCCATCGCTCAAATGCCGCCCGGGGTGCCTGTTGCCACAGTTGGCGTAGACGGTGCTAAAAATGCAGGACTCTTGGCAGGAAAAATAATTGGCTTGTCGGATAGCAGTGTTGCTAAAAAGATCGAAAACTTTAAAAAAGAACAGAAGCAAGGAGTTCTTAAAAAAAACAATAAACTGCAAATAATTGGCTGGAAAAAGTATCTAACAGAAAATTAAATGATTACGGGAAAAATAATCAAAAAAAATATTCCGACTGCTGTCAAAACCGTAAAAGTAAAAGGTCTTGGTAAACGTGAAAGCGGCAAAGTTCGGGATTGGTACACTAAAGACAGTTTTAGAATTTTAATTGCCACAGATAGAGTATCTGCTTTTGACAAAGTTGTGGGATTGATTCCATTTAGAGGGGTTGTTTTAAACAAGCTTTCCGAATTTTGGTTTGAAAACACTCGAGATATTGTTCCCAACCATATGATCGGAGTTGTTGATCCGAATGTGGTTCTGGTTTCCGAAGCAAAAGCTCTACCGATAGAAATTGTTGTTCGGGGTTATATTACAGGAGCCACCAGCACATCGCTCTGGACAATGTACGAAAAAGGAAACCGCAAAATTTACGGCATAAAATTCCCTGATGGTCTTAAAAAGCATCAAAAACTCAAAAAACCGGTTATTACTCCGACAACACGAGAAACCGGGCCGGGTGGTCACGACGAGCCAATTACAAAAGCTGAAATTTTAAAACAAAAATTAGTTTCTCCCAAAATTTACAACCAAATAGAAAAAGTCGCACTGGCACTTTTTGACAGAGGCACGAAAGTCGCAGCAAAAGCCGGATTAATTTTGGCAGATACGAAATACGAATTCGGGATAGATAAAAAAGGCAAGCTAATATTAATTGATGAAATTCATACGCCAGACAGCAGCCGCTTTTGGATAAAAGAAACATACGGCAAGAATTGGAAAAAAGGAAAAGGGCCGGAAAATTTTGACAAAGAATTCATGAGACTTTGGTTTATTGAACAAGGTTATTCCGGCCGCGGGAAAATTCCAAAAATGCCGGATGATTTAATTATCAAAATTTCCCAACGGTATATGGATGTTTACGAAAAAATAACTGGCGAAAAATTTGAAATTGACACATCCAAACCTCAGCTTGAAAGAATTTTCGATAGTGTTTCAAAGCTTGTATAAGTAAAATGGTTGGTGTTGTTAATTTTGGAGGCCAATATGCTCATCTTATTGCAAGGCGTATTAGGGATTTAGGTGTAAAGAGTGAACTAATTCTTCCAAACATAAAAATATCAGAACTTAAAAAATTAAGTCCTGACGCATTAATATTCTCAGGCAGTCCATCATCAGCCTACGACAAAAATGCACCAAAAATCGATCCTAAAATTTATGATCTTAATTTACCAATATTGGGGATTTGTTACGGTCAGCAATTAATGGCTCTTCAATTAAAGGGAAAAGTCAGTTCATTTAAGGAAAAGCAATTCGGCAAAGAATATTTAAAAATTCAAAACTCGCCTCTTTTTTCAGGGCTTTCAGATAAAGAAACTGTTTGGTTTTCGCACGGGGATCAAGTTAAAAAATTACCAAATAACTTCGATGTAATCGGTTCAACTAATAATGCAAAAATTGCTGCTATGCAAAACTTGAATAAGAGCTTTTTCGGTATTCAATTCCATCCTGAAGTTACGCATACACCAAAAGGCAATCAAATTCTCAAAAACTTCCTATTTAGAATTGCACGCTCAAAAAAAGATTGGGATCTAAAAAAAGAAAAACCGCAAATAATACAAAGTCTTAAGAATCAGATAAGAAAAGATAATGTCGTAATGGCAATCTCCGGGGGTGTAGATTCATTAGTTGCTGCAAGTCTCTTAAAAGCAGCAGTTGGTTCGAACCTTTACCTGGTTTTTATCGATACGGGTTTTTTAAGAAAATACGATATTGCGGATTTAGAAGAAGTTGTAAAAAAAGTTAAGTTCAAAAAGTTAAAAATTGTAAGAGCAGAAAATAGATTTTTGAAGGCACTTAAAGGTGTTAAAAATCCAGAAGAGAAAAGGCAAAAAATGGCTAATCTTTATTTTGAGATACTAGAGGAAGAATCTAAAAAAATAGGTAATGTTAAATTTTTAGGGCAGGGGACAATATATCCGGATCGAGTTGAGTCGGCCGCAACTAGCAAGCATGCAGACAAAATTAAAAGCCACCACAATGTAACATTGCCGCATGGTTTAAAACTTAAAATTATCGAGCCTCTGGCCGATTTTTATAAAGATGAAGTTAGAAAATTGGGTAAAATTTTAAAAATTCCTCAAAATTTTTTGAATCGTCACCCATTTCCAGGCCCCGGCCTAGCCATAAGAATTTTAGGAGAAGTAACTTCCGAGCGGCTTACTACAATAAAGGAAGCCGACGAAATTTTTATCTCCGAATTAAAATCTGCAGGTATTTATAATAAGGTAGGACAAGCACTGGTAGCGCTTTTGCCCGTGAAATCAGTTGGAGTAATGGGGGATTCACGCACTTACTCATACATTATTGCACTTCGAAGCATAGATACCGAAGATTTTATGACAGCAGATTGGTCCAAAATCCCAAGCGAAGTTTTAGAAAAGGTGTCATCTAGAATCGTCAACGAAGTTCGTGGCGTCAATCGCGTTGTTTATGACATTACTCAAAAACCGCCGGCAACAATCGAGTATGAATGAACTTGACAAAAGACCTATAGCTTAGGTATAATCCGCTTTTAATATGGCAGAAAGAGCACTAACTTTACCAAGTCCGGAACAATTGGTAATTGATCAAACACAGGTTTTAGAAAGCTTCTTTGGACATGAAGCTTTGCCTAAACCACCTGAATCGCTTCTGGAATTTATTGAGAGAACCAAAGAGCTAGGTTTTAGTTTTGAGCTGTATTTTGAGCCAAAAGTTACTTTTACCGATGATTCCAACTACCCAGGCCTCGTAGTTAAACCACATCCCTGGTTATTTGAGCAGATCGGAAAAGGCAACGTTGAACCAGATTCCGCTAGTCTTTCAGGCCAATGGGCTGCAATGGAAGGTTTGCAAAAGCCCGAATATGATGACGGCAAACAGCTTTACGAAAACGATCCTTTGGCGCCAGTGCTTGAGCAACTTCGAATTGATGGCAAAATTACCGTTCCCGATTGGTGTCGTCACATTCCCACTATCTCCAGATTCGGTATTTCTCCCGAAGAAATTGATAAATACGTTGTGCCGGCGTTTTCTGAACTTAGTGGAGCTGATAAGCAGATTACAGCTGGCGAGCTGGTAGCAGGTTTGTCTCCTTGGGCAGCTTGGTTCTACAGGGGGAATACCATCCATCCTGAATGGGGTCAGACAAATACTTGGGAATGGTTTGCTAACAACTTCGGTACCGCCCACCGCTTGATCGGTGGTCGCCGTGACGACGGTGGTTTGGCTGGTGTCCACTACCGTTGGCGCGACCGTCGCCGCGACGGCATCGGTTTCCGTTTTCGGGTAGCTTCCTCTTCATAACTCTTGCGAACTTGGAAAATTAGTTCTTGGATCAAGATTCTTGGATTCTGATATCTTGAAATCTTGGCCTACCTTCTTTTAAAATTTTTATGACCTGGGCTAATGAATCAAAGATTAAGGTTTTTGGTCGCCTAAGTTTTTTGCGGGATAAAGATTTCAGAGTCTTAAACTTTACGGAGTTAAAGAGCGCAAATCTCCCGCAAAATTGAAAGAAGAGAAACTACGTGCTTGGCTTCGGTTTCCTCCTTCACTTAAAGTTTCGGAGGACGGATAAAATACAGTGGTGACACTGAGTTTATCGAAGTGGAACCACAGTGAGTTCTAAAGGAGACTAAGCATAGAATTCGGTACCGACAACCGCTTGATCGGTGGTAACCGTGACAACGGTGGTTTGGCTGATGTCAACTACAATTGGCGCGACAATCACAACGACAACATCGGTTTCCGTTTTCGGTAGTTTCTCTTTTGTTATCTAACTGTTTTTATCCAACCGCCAAGCATTTTGCCGATTTCAATAGTTTGTGAAACTAGTTGTTGATATTTGTTGTTATCCATGCATTTTGTTTCGAAGGAAAGACGCAGCAGAATCTTTAAAAGATCAAGCTTATTGCTAATTTTTTTAAGAAGTGGAAGCTTTTGGCCGCGGGGAAGATAACTGGCAGTGATTGTTAACTCAATTATCTCAAGAGTTTTCTCATCTAATTTCTGACCAAGAGTATATCTTCTGGATTTTGGAAATGATAATAATATTCGACTCAGATTCTTGTAAAAATCGTAAAGTTTGCCAAAAATCGGTATATCAAGCGTAAATTGGTCGGGGGGGGGGCATGCTTTTAAGTTAAAAATGAAAAGTCACTTTTCGCCAGAAAACTCACTAAAAGTTAGCAACTATTCTCAGTTAATCTCAATTGAAAGCATTTTTCAAGCATGGGAAGAGTTTAAAAAAGGAAAAAGGAATAAAAAAGACGTCCAGCTTTTTGAAAGACATTTGGAAGATAATATATTTGATTTGTACTTTGCGCTAACGAGTAAAAACTACAAACACGGAGGGTATTTCGAATTTTATGTAAATGATCCTAAAAGGAGGCACATCCATAAAGCAAAAGTCAGCGACAGGATTGTGCACCACCTACTTTATAAGTATCTTTACGAGATTTTCGATAAAAAGTTTATTTATGATTCCTATTCTTGCCGCAAGGGTAAAGGTACACATAAAGCTGTTAAGAGATTAGAAAAACTCACCAAGATTGTTAGTCTTAATTACACAAGAGAATGCTGGGCGCTAAAATTGGATGTTAAGAAGTTTTTCGACTCGATTGATCACAACCTTCTAAAAGACTTAGTTCACAAAAACATAAAAGATAAAAATATCAATCAGCTTATAGACGAGGTCATCGACAGTTTTCATTCTGAAGTTGGGGAGGGTAAAGGTATTCCGCTTGGCAACGTAAGTAGTCAAATCTTTGCCAATATCTACTTAAATGAGCTTGACCAGTTTCTTAAACACGATCTCAAGATCAGATACTGCCTTCGCTATGCCGATGACTTCATTATTCTTGACAACAGCAAAGTTAAATTACTTCATTATATTAATATAATGAAGTCGTTCTTAGACGAAAGTTTAAAACTGGAACTTCACCCCAAAAAAGTGATTTATAGAAAACTTTCGTGGGGAATCGACTTTTGCGGCTATATTGTCCTGCCTCACTACATGTTGCCCAGAACTAAAACAAAAAGGCGAATCGTCAAAAAAGTTACAAATGAGACAATATCAACACAAGCCCTTGATTCATACGTAGGTTATTTATCTCATGCCAAAAGTTATAAAATACAGCAGGTGCTTAAAAATATCTATTTCTTAAATAATGAAAATTTCTGATATAACCGTTGTCACGACAAGCAAGGATAAAATTGCGGAAATAAATAAAATTTTAGGAACCAACCACAAAGTTTCCAAATTAGAAATTCCCGAAATCCAATCACTAGATCTTGACGAAGTAATTACCCAAAAAGCCAAAGAAGCTTACAAAAAAATTAAAAGACCGGTTTTAGTTGAAGATGTAAGTCTTGAGATTAAAGCCTTAAAAGGTCTGCCCGGAACTTTTGTCAAATTTTTTCTTAGCACTTTGGGAACAGAAGGCACTGTAGCGCTTGTTAAAAACAAAAAGACTGATACCAAAGTTACCGACGCAATAGCAATTTACGATGGTAAAAATCTTCAAGTCTTCAAAGGAGGGGTTTACGGAACTTTGTCACCGGAAAATAAAGGACAATACGGATTTGGTTTCGATAAAGTTTTTATTCCGAAAGGTTATACCAAAACTTATGCTCAAATGCCAGATAAGTTAAAAAACCAGATTTCCCACAGGGCGCTGGCCCTTAAAAAAGTTAAAAAATATCTGGATTAATTTCCTTAAATAAGCTTTAGCCCGCATTTCTGACCTTATCGAAGAACAAGGACCACAAAGTTTATCGTCGAAAAACGACCAGCTTTAGGCCCGCAGCGAAGTGAGGACCGCAAGTTAGTTACCTTATAACTATCTTTTAAATACAACTAACTTATACCCTGTGAAATTCCA
>Ga0156138_137_pt1 | contig 9665 bp, 3 predicted proteins | sample RifCSPlowO2_02_FD_107791 | JGI IMG/M metagenome (GOLD analysis project Ga0156138, IMG submission 107791) | Candidatus Curtissbacteria bacterium RIFCSPLOWO2_02_FULL_40_11
GAGTCAGACTCGATTTCACTCCTCAGGATGACAGGAAGTGCGAAACTCGTAAATAATATAATTATATATACGGTTTAGAGGCTAAAACTAAAGGAATTTTTACTGACGTAAGTACATCAATACGTATATTAGTGATCAGAATACCGGTAGCTCTTTGGGTAATAATAATGCCCGACTATTTTAAAACAAAATTTAAAATCTTGTCTTTAACAAAAATTGTCTTGTACTTTTTATTTCCAATATGGGCCTGTACCTTCTCTGAAGCTAAGGCCGACTTTTCTGCCTCATTTTGGGAAATACCCCTAATTGCACTTAAGGTGTCTCTGACTTTGCCGTTAACCTGGATTACCAGTTGGATTTCTTCAGTTTTAGCTAACTTCGAATCAAACTTTGGCCAGGGCTGAAAGTGAACACTCCAGTCATTGGTTTTTAGTTGACCGTTGACAGCTTCTTTATGACTATTAACTGTAAACTGTCGACTATGAACTCTCTGCCACAGCTCCTCGCAAATAAACGGTGCAAAAGGCGCAAGCAGCTTAAGAAAAGTCTCAAGCTCATTAATAGTTATCAGTTCACGGTTAACAGACTTATTTTCATTACCGTCAACTGTTTTCTTTTCCAGCGCTCTCAACCAAATCATTAGAGCTGAAATCGCCGTGTTGTAATCCAAACTTTCAATGTCCTCGGTCACTTGCTTGATGGTTTGATGCATAATCGTCAGGCTTTCAGGTTGTCGGGTAGTCGGGCCATCGGGTTTCTTATTTCCTGATAACCTGATCTCCTGATGACCTGATAACCTGCCAACTATGTTGGCTATCCTCCATACTCTTTTCAGGAATCTGCTCATTCCCTCAATTCCCTCATCTCGAAAATCTCCGCCCTGCTGATACCGGCCACAAAACATCAAATAACACCTGAGTGTATCAGCTCCGTATTTTTCAATATAATCGTCCGGATTCACAATATTGCCTTTCGATTTGCTCATCTTCGCACCTTTGGAAACCAATAACCCGTGGGCCCTAAACTTGGTAAACGGCTCTTCGAAGCGAGTCAAGCCTAAATCCTTAAAAACCATAGTCAAAAACCGTGTGTAAAGCAGGTGCAGTACCGAATGCTCCGCTCCACCTATGTACATGTCGACTGGAAGCCAGCGCCTTGTGACCTCTCGGTCCCAAGGAATTTCTAATTTCCCCTCCAAAGGATGGTCTGCCTTTGGCAGATAATTTATAATTTCTAATTCATTTTTAACTTTTGAATTGTATTTTTGATTTTTGACTTCCCTCGACCTGAGCTCGGGACGAAGGTTTGATTTTTGATGTCCTAAGGCTAAATAGCCAAGAAAGTACCATGCGCTGTCCAAAAACGTGTCGGAAACATCCGTCTCCCTTCGTGCTGCCGCACCGCACTTGGGACAAGCTACTTTAACGAAACTCTCTACATGCGCAAGGGGACCCCTTGCACCGCCTCTGGGTTTCCAATCTTTTACATCAGGCAATAAAACCGGCAAATCCTCTTTCCCAACCGGAAACCAGCCGGCTGAGTTCCACTCAGAATTTCCAATTTTTTTACTCTTATTTGATATTTGATATTGCTCGCTTTGAGCGAGTTTCGAGTCGAAAAGAAAATTTGAAATTTCCCGATGGTGAGATTCTGCCCTTTTATTAGATGAAAACCATGATATGCCTTTGCTAGCACAGGTCTGACAGTACACCATCGGGATAGGCGGCCCCCAATATCTCTGCCGGGAAATCAACCAGTCGCGAAGATGATAAGTTGCCTTGCGCTTACCCATGCCTTTTGCTTCAAGCCAGTCTATTACCTTTCCTAAATCTTGCGGAGTGCGCCATCCATTCCATGGACCCGAGTTAACTATCTTGCCTCCACCTTCATAAGCCGCATTTAATCCCGAGGTGTCAATAGAATTCCACCCCTGGGGTGGTTTTGCGATCACTTGTTTTATAGGCAATTTGAATTTCTTGGCAAATTCAAAATCGCGCCTGTCATGCCCCGGTACACCCACAACAGCTCCGGTTCCAAACTCCACCAATACAAAATCCGAAACCCAAATAGGCATCTTTTCACCGGTTAAGTTATTAAGAGCATAACTTCCCGTAAATGCGCCGGTCTTCTCGCGGCCTTCAGTCAATCTGTCCTCGTTCGATTTATTTTGTGATGCTTTGATATATTTCTCAACTTCTTTTTTGTGCTCTGGCTTGGTTATCTCAAGCACTTGCGGATGCTCGGGTGCCAAAACCACAAACGTAGCTCCAAAATTTGTTTCCGGTCTTGAAGTCCAACAAACCACCTGCAACCTGCCGCCCTTGGCGAGCCTCGCCTTTGGCGGGCCACCTGCAACCTCGTATCCAATCTCTATTCCTTCTTTCTTCCCAATCCAGTTTTTTTGGGCTATCTTCACCCGCTCGGACCAGTCAATTTTTTCCAAACCTTTCAATAACCTGTCCGCATATTTGGTAATTTTGAAAAACCATTGCTCCAGCTCGCGCTTTTCAACCGGAGTCTGGCAACGTTCGCAAACCCCGATATTGGTTTCTGGTTTCTGGTTTCTGGTTTCTGGTTGTCTGTTGACTACCTGCTCATCCGCCAAAACAGTCTTACACGAAGGGCAAAAGTTAACGGGCGATTTTTTACGGTAAGCAAGACCAGCTTTGAAAAGCTGAGTGAATATCCACTGCGTCCATTTGTAATAGTCGGGGTCGTAAGTTTGCAGTGTTCGTTCCCAATCATATGCGTTGCCGGTTGCCTCAAGTTGCCTGTAAAAGTTTTTCTGGGAAATTTTTGCCTGCTCTTTGGGGTTCCGGTTAACCTTGATCGCGTAATTCTCGCTATGAATTCCGAACCCGTCTAAACCAATCGGTTCAAATACATCTTTACCTTGCATCCGCTTCATTCGTCCATATATATCGCTGCCCGTGAAGGCATACATATTGCCGACATGAAGCCCCTCAGCTGAGGGGTAAGGGAACATCATCAGGTTATAAAAGGGCTTGCTTGCCGAATTTAAATCCGGGCTGAACAGTTTTGACTTACGCCAGATGCTCTGCCACTTTCGTTCAATTTTATAAGGATTATAAATATTTTGTACAATATTTCCCATATCCATTTACCATTTACTATTAACTATTTACTATTTACTATTTACTATTAACAAGTATGGTTAGTTTAACAGCTTTACTCTATGTTTTGTCCAATGAACTTTCTATATTTAAATAATTTAAATAAAGATGCTTTTTGATATATTTTGAAGTATTAAATAGATAATAAAGTAATCTAAATTATTAGAATAATATCTTGTCGGTGAAATCAAATACAGCAATCACCCATAACAAATGCCAACCCAAGTAGCCTTGTGAAACAATTATGTGAAATAACAACTAGTTAACACTCAAGGTAGGCACAAATATTTTTCTAAACAAATATTCCAAATATCATCATTCATTTTTCACAAAATAGTCACCTATTAAATAAACTGATTGATTTTACTTGCAATTCCATTAACTATAGACCTCTATTGTAAATTTAGATTGCTGGAAAAGAATTAATATCGTATACGTCCTTATTATCATACTAAGTACAAGATTGCTAAACACAGGGCTAAAGATTTATATCAATTGAGAAAATGACATACTTTGTTATCGTCTTTTTATAACCTTAGTTATCAAAATATATCAATTTCAGCGAAATTTACTTATATTATTCTGTCCGGCGCTTTTTTCACTGTTTGGCGACCTGAAATTAGTATTCATTAAAAATCGACCGCCAGGGTCTCCTCTCGACGAGGGAACCCATTCAAATAAACTTCCGAGGGTTAAGAACCCTCGGTTTTCACTTATCAAATCGTTCGGCTTTGGTTTAAACTCCGAACTTCCTCGGAAGTATGTTTTCCCTTCGCTTCATCCGAGGATTAATAATCCACGGATTTCGCGAAGCGAAAATAAAAAATTTAATACAATATTATTCCAATACTCGGAAAACAAATGAGATATTTTGATCACTTTAAATATCTTAAGATGTTTTATATTACCATCCCTTAAGGCTGAAATTATATGCCCCATAATTAAGTAAGTATATCGAGTTCCAGAAGTCCGTATCAGCCTCACTAATCCCATAAATAATTTTCTCATGTTTTTAACAAATAATTATCTCCATTCTCTAAAAAACAATAGTAATAATATTATGGGCACAAAAACTATTGGGGATTGAAAATATAAGCTAATTCACCAATTAAATTTCTTAGCAGAAAAATCGGCGAGAATGCCAGAGATATATTTTGTTAGTGTTAAGTCTTTTCCTTTCCACAAAATTATAGTATCCGATAAACTTCTCCAGCTTAAAAGCTGGAGTTTTGTTTTAAGTTTACATGAACTCTGCTGGAGAAGTGTGTATTCTCTTGCTTTCATCTTCGACGTAAATGTCGAAGTTTTCAGCAGAGTGAATATAAAAATTCTTGTGGAGCCCCAGTTTAATTTTCAATTTATAATTTACAATTTTCAATGAATTTTTAATTTTTAAAATTTAAAATTACCCGAACAGTGGTGGACCCGAGCGGACTCGAACCGCTCACCTCCGCATTGCGAACGCGGTGTTCTACCAGATGAACTACGGGCCCCCCGAGGTGTATACCCTGAACAAGTGGAGTCTTACTCAACGAAGTGTAGTTTACCACTCGAAGCTCGAAGAGCGAAGTGTGGTGGACCCGATGGGACTTGAACCCACAACCTTTGCAATGCCATTGCAACGCTCTGGCCAATTGAGCTACGGGCCCTTACAAAAAAGTTCTCTTAGTTTATCCCAAAATGCCTGGTTTTGCCAAGAAGTAAGAAAGATCAAACCCAAAGATTCCCGCGTTTGGGGCTCTATATAAGGCTAAATTCTCACTCGGTATGCGTTAGCACATTTCTGGCATAACCGCTAAAACGAAAAGTAATATTTATCACTCGGTAATAAATAATCAAATAAATTTCCCTATCTAAAATCTACTTAACAACATCACTCATCTACCTCTTGACATCAACCGTATTATATATATTTAATAGAAGTAGAGGTGTCCCGTAACGGGAGATAGCGGGAGCCCCGATTAAATCGGGGTTAGGGCAGCAAGCTTTCTGTAATCCTCCGACTCGGCCTTCGAAGCTTCGGCGAAGTAGGCAGTCTTGACGAAGGAGGACACAAAATTAGTTTCAGTCTGCATGCCCAAAATCGTAAATCGTAAATCGTTAATAGTTAATCACTCCGATAAACAATCGGCGGTTGACAACACCCCATCCCCGGGCACTCTAATCCCAACCACGGAAATAATAAAAATTGCCAAAAGGCAAGGTGTTGGCTTTGGCAGTGGCGACGCGAGCGAGAGAATCCGCTATTTTATAAAACTTGGCCTGCTTCCCCATGCAATCCGCAAAACTCCCGAGCGCTTTTTCTCGCATGGTGAAAAATCACCGGTCGGCCATCTCCCGTTTTGGGTAGTCAAACGACTAAAAAAAATTAATAATCTGGCGAAAAATGGTCTTTCGTTCCCGCAAATTTCCGAACAACTGAAAGCGCAAAAAAAGACAAAAGATGTTCCACAAAATTCGCAATATAAGGAACCCATAGTTGGTGGCACTTCCGCAGACGGTGCCGCCAGATCTCCTTCTCCCAAAGTTGTCTTAGTGCAAAAAGTTGGCATCAGTAAAAAAGACATTAGCCAAAAATTAAAAGATCATCGAAAGAGTATTGAAAAACTTGTAAAAGAAGAAGTATCGGAAATTGTACACTTGGGCAAACCCTATCCGGCTGAAGCTAAATTAATCCCCACCCAAGAAGTTATTCAAGAGTCTATGAAAGCCAGGGTAAGCTTTGGCAACGGCAACGCGGGCGAGCGAATTAGGTACTTTATTAAACTTGGAATTCTTCCAAATGCTAAAAGACAAACAACCCTGGACAAAAACGGTTATAGCGAAAACACGGGACACTTGCCGGATTGGTGTGTCAAAAGATTAATCCACGTCGATGCACTTCATAAGAAAGGTCTTTCATACCCGCAAATTGCCAAAAGAATAAAAAAGCAGGATCTCCAAAAAAATTCAGAATTCGCTAAAAATCAACACGGTTCTCAAGTTATTAATACAATCGGAACTCAGGAACCCGCCAGCGCCTCTTCAACCGGTTTTCACCTGTTCAACCGCACCGGTTTATCGGAAAAAGAAGTTTCCAAGCGCTTAAAATTGCATGAAAGAAATATCATCCGCTTTATTGACCAAAGACTGAATGGCTTATTCTCCTACCCGGCACCCACTTTTGACGCAAAGTATGTCGGTGCTGCTAATCCACCAAGCAAATTCTATGCCGCTTTTAAAGGAATCGCGGTCACTGTTGCAGCAACCGGCTTGCTTACAGTTGGCATCTACTCAGCTAAGAATTACGTTGACCAATTAACGAACAATCAACAAGCTTCACAGGTAATAAGAGAGCAGTCCGACACTCTACTCGGCCAGGTCCTGGCAGCAACCAGTGATGACCACAGGCTGTATATAGATGCCGATACTCAGGTTTCGGGCAGTACTGTCTTTGGTGAGGATATTACGGCACCCAATGTCGTCTATTCTCTGGTTGCCGGCACAGGCATAGTTATTGGTGCCGGACAATCTCCTTCGGTTGCTCTGGATGACAGCGCCATAGTAAGTAGTGTTAATGATGTTGCTGGGGCATTAACCTTCGCAGGTTCAGGTGCAACTTCCATTTCTGCTTCCGGCTCTACCATTACCATTTCATCAACCGACAATACCGGCGGAAGCGGAGACATTACGGCCGTCACAGCAGGCAGTGGGTTATCCGGTGGTGGTTCGTCGGGAGATGTCACTTTAAATGTTTCACTCACATCATCGGGTACAACCTCTACTACCTCCTCAGCTTCCGGTCTGGAAATCTCATCGGGCTTAACACTTCTTCGCGGTTGCAGCAACAGCGAAACATTGGTCTGGGTAGCTGCAACTGCAACATGGGACTGTACAACCGCAGGCGGCTTCACAAGCTTTGATGTTTCAGGTGACAGCGGAACCGATCAAACTATAACAGACGGTAACATTTTAGAAATTGCCGGCGGTACAGGAATAAGTACATCTGCAAGCGCAACAGACACCTTAACAATCACTTTGGCAACAACCGAAGTAGAAACGACAACTTTCGGCGCGGGTTCAAGCGCTTCATTTGTATGGACATATAATGTTTCCGGAACTGACACAACTCTAACTTTTGGCAACGGCTCACTCACCTATTCCGGTGATTTAACTGTTTCCGGGGGCGAGCTGACAGTCGGTTCATCCCAGGCTTTCTCCGATTCCACCGGAACCCTAAGCCTTACAAATGTGGATGCGCTGGATGCTACAACCGAATCAACCATCGAGAGTGCCATTGATACCCTGGCCAATTTAACCAGCGCTTCAAGTTTGGCTACTGTCGGCACCATAACGACCGGCGTCTGGACCGGTACCTCGATAGCCAATGCCAATGTTGATGATGATCTGACAATATCATCCTCAGGATCTGTTACCTGGACAGCTTTGACCAGTTATCCTTTAGCCTGCACCGCGGGAGAAGCAGTTAGTACCATTGGCGACACCTTAACCTGTACTGCTTTCAATACCGATACGGCAATTTCCCTAGACGATGCGTATAACAATGGTTCAACTATTACCGTAGATGCTGCCGATATCCTGCTGGACCTTAATGACAGCACCAATGATTACGCTCTGGTCATTGACAATAACACCAATGCCACAATTGATAATGCCATAGAGATTACCACAGCCGGAGGAGCATCAAGTGTCTTTACCACGGCAATAGATGTTTCTGATGCCGGAATTGCAACAGCCCTGGCTATTGGCAGCAATGATATCACTACTACCTCATCTACCATTTCCGCAACCGAACTTGACCTTCTCGACGGCGGTATCACTTTAGGTGAATTGACCGACAGCGGAACCCTAACCGCAACTACTGTTGACATTAACGGCGGCGCGATAGACGGCACAACCATCGGCGCATCTTCTGCCTCAACCGGCGCCTTTACAACTTTTTCGGCAACCCCTGCAGGTACGGCAGATATCACCCTAACAACGGATGCCGACTCGACTATCGTCATAACCGGTCTTGCCTCGGCAGCCGGTACTTCCTCCCTTTGTCTCGACGGAACCAATAACGTCATTACCTGTGCATCAGGCGGTGTCGGATCAGGTGATATAACCTCGGTAACTGCCGGTTCGGGCTTAACAGGAGGCGGTACATCGGGTGATGTCACTTTAACAGTTGGTGCCGGCACCGGTATTACAGTTAATGCCGACGATGTGGCCGTCAACGAAGATTATGACTTTACCCTAACCGGTAACGTTACCTTTACCCCTGCTTCAACCGACGACTTGACCATCAACCTTGACAACGACTCGCTTCTTTCAGTTGCCGCAACTACCACCACGGCCAATGCCGTAACAATAACCGCCAACTCCCTGCAGAACGGTCAGGCTCTTAATATAGCCAGTACCTCAACAGCCGGAACCGCTTCCGATTCATCGTATCTTCTGAGACTGACCAGATCCGGCGCCAATTCCAATACCGCCCATACCGCCTACGGCATCTACGGCACAGTTACCAATACCAACGTAACAAGCGGCACCAATATCGCCGGCTACTTCTCGGCAACTGGCGCCACCACTGCCAACTACGCCCTTTACATTCCCGACCAAACAGATGCCACCGGCTCCAACTACGGCCTTTACATAGCCGGTGCTGATGATTACGCAATTTATGTAGCCTCAGATAATGTCTTGTTAGCAGATAATTCTAATCTTGTTATAGGTACTGGAAGCGACTTTACAATCGATCATGATGCTACTAATACAACCATTACATCTGCTACAGGTGACCTAATTATTGATAATACCCTAGTTACCGGTTCTTCGATATTTAGACTTGGTACTAATACCTCAGCTACTGACTTTCAGGTCCAGAATAACTCGGAGAGTGCCCTGTTAACTGTTAATGGAGCGGGGGTAGTAACCATCACAGGCTCTGCCGATGGCACTGATGCTCTTGTTCTTGCAGCCGGTGATATTCTAATTACAGACGGTGATCTTGATCTTTCCGGCGGTGATTTTAATGTGACTTTAGATGCCGGAGATGGCGTTAATATTGCCAAAGGCGCCGCACCAACAGTTGATGTTGTAACCATCAATGGCGGTACCAGTGCCACCGACGGAGTAGATGCTCTGCAATTGACCTTCACAGCCGACGATGCCTCCGGTAACGTAGTTGATATCTCTCCAACCTTTACCGATAACGATGCCGGAAATAGTGCCGAAACCTGGAATGTTATAGACATTGATGCCTTAACAGTCACCCAAAACGACAGTGGTGGAGCTGTAACCGGAATAGTCAGGGGTTTAAATATCGGCAATCTTACGGAAAGCGCAACCGGTGATGATGCCATTACTTCCAGTGCCCTAAGGATTGGTACTGGCTGGGATGCACTACTGGATTACAACGGCACCACCGTCATCAACGGCACCGGCCAAGTTGTCGGCGGCCAGATTACCGCCGACTCTCTTGATTTTACCGAATTTGCAGACGCTATGAGCCTTGACGCCGATACCAGTATTGCCGCAGGCACAGGA
>Ga0156138_115_pt1 | contig 9272 bp, 14 predicted proteins | sample RifCSPlowO2_02_FD_107791 | JGI IMG/M metagenome (GOLD analysis project Ga0156138, IMG submission 107791) | Candidatus Curtissbacteria bacterium RIFCSPLOWO2_02_FULL_40_11
AGCCATTGTAACGACCTTTCAAGATACATCAACTGTACGGAATGTATCGCGGCCTAGACAGTATTGTACATTTGTCAATATTACACGGCAGTAGGTTGCTGAAAACCTACTAGCTTTGGTGTTCATGGGAAAAGATTGTTGCAACAAACGAACTTTTTGTCATTGCGATCCCGAGCGAGCGAAGCGAGTCGAGGGAGTGGCAATCTGTTTCGTCTAAGATTGCTTCGTCGCTGACTCCTCGCAATGACTTACGGAGAGGTTTTTGGGCAAGCTCACGGCAGTTTACCTCACAAATATTTATGCAGACCCAAAAACGGAAAAGTGGTTCAAGGAAGAATACAAAACAGGTAGCAGATTTACCAATAGAATTAATTCTTTGCGGATTTAGAGTTTTCTTCTTTAGAAGCTTTGAGTGCTTCTTTCTTCTCTCGCAGTTCGGCAAATTGTCTATCTACTAATTTTTGGCACTCGACATCCGGGCAAACTGTTTTCTCCATCATCAAAACCGGGCCTTTTTCGATCTTTGCATCCCATTTTCTAAGGGAAATTCTAACTTTCCCGCATCTTATACATGTAGTTTTGATATTCATAATTAAATTCAGAGAGAGATTTTAACGAGGTATAAAAATCTAAATCCCTAACTTAAGTGCCCATATTATACACTATTTGGAAAAGGTGAAAAAGCTTTGTTCAGTAAGTCAAGAAAAAGTTCGCATCTCGTGCACTCCGGGGCTCTTGAACTTCTTATTCAGAAACAGTAAAGTGGAAAAGGCAGAGCAAAAATGCAAAGAGGTTTCGTTCATTTAATCCCCGTCATTTTGGTCGCTGTCGCCCTCTTACTCGGCGCAACTTACCTTATTACCACTCAAAGAACTAAAACTTTAGAAAAACAAGTCCTTTCAAGCTCCAATGTCAACGAAAGTACGCAGCAAATATCAGATAACAAAGGCGATAAACCTACCAATATTCAGCCAACCGACTTACATTCCCAATCTCAATCATCGAATAACAAAAACACAGGATCAACGTCTCAATCAAATACCCGAAAAAATACCACAAAAATTGATGTCAATTCGCAAGCGGTAATAAAAGATTCTAGTCCAACTGCAAGTCCAACAGTAAACCCAGGCAGAAAAATAAGAACCAACTTTCCGATCACTGTAAACCCAGCCACCGGTGAGAAAATTGTTACTACTCCTTCTGGTACTCACGTTGTAATTCTTCCTGAAGTTGCTATCCAAAATATGATCCGAGCAGGCTTCCCGGTCGTTTTACCTCCAGAACCGTCACCAAGCCCAACCTCATCACCCGAAGCAACTGCATCGGCAACCCCAGAAGCCACAGCTTCCGCAACTTCCCAAGAAGGCAGCATACTGCTGACCGAGCTGAATAACCAACTCGTTTATGAAATCCCGGCTGTTAAAAAGCAAAAGTTTTTGGGAGTATTACCCGTAGATGTAAGAATCACTGGTTACGTTTCAGCAGAAAATGGCAGTATTATAACTACCAAAAAATCATTCTTCAATAAAATCCTAGACGCCCTTTCATTTTAGCCTGACGTTAGTCTCAAAGATTGACTATTCCCTTGGACAAAACCTGGCTCCCCCTATATACCCCTTCCTCATTTATTATTTTGGGTGTATTTTGGCCACCTAAAGGTTAACTAACGACTGTTCAGTTTGTTTGCCAAATTTTCCGGCTTCTTTACACAAAGCTTTGTCTCGCTCAATTAAGTTTCTCTCCTCAGCTGTGAAATATTGACTGGCCTCCATTCTTGGAATAATTCGGTTTGTAATATCTATACGCTGTTTAAGATGCTAGTACTTAGCTTGTCGATCCAGACCAGACTTTTAAAAATAACACATCTACGACCCAATAGTCATAGTTTTGCTCGATCTCAATCAAAATATTGCCGTTAAATCCAAATCATATTACGGCAAATTAATTAATACAAAGGTTAAACGGAAGTGTTACTCCAACAGCTTGGGCTCTAGGAATTGCATTACTACATGCCTCAACCGCAGGAACAGGAACTTGAGCTGATACAGGGCTTGACACCATAACAGCAAAAATTGCTGCTATTAATAAAGCTAAAATCAATCTACCCACAAAACCTCACCTCCTTAATCAATTAATCATTGTACAATATCACCAATCCTACATTCACTCCATCCACTCCAGAAGTGTTCGGTCTGAGCTCAGGCCGTTCGAGGCTCTGAGGAGCCCTCAGGCTCTCGAAGAGGTCGAAGACTTTTACATCGGGAATCTTAGAAGGAGTTTGAGCCGATATTATATTAGGATTTTTTGTACAATTCGTCATGGGTTCCCAGTGCAACGAAGTAAGCAACAATTTCATCCCCTATCTGTGTTTCTTTATAGATCGCACGCCAGTCCGCAGTAATATCAATACTTCTATATCCTTTCCATTCTCTTTTCAGCGGATGATTGTCTAGAATGGGCTCCTCGGGATTTTTGGAAAATACGAGAATTCTTTCTTTAAAACTATTGCGAATTCTAACGTCTAATTTTTTTAATTTTTTGAGGAAGTCCGGGCTTAAGCTGACATTCATATGCCTTGCTTTTCAAGCCACTTAACTGCTTCTTCCCCGGTACGAAAAACAGGAGATGCTTTGCCTTCTTTTAAGTCTCTTTCTGCCTGTTTGATCGTTCTAATAAGATATTCACTAGGTTCTTCGTCTCTGGCGCTGAACTCCACAGTCTTCGTCTTAATAAACTGTTTTAAAAATGCTTTAATAACCACAGATAAAGGCATACCAAGCTCATAGGCTGTTTTTTGAGCTTCTTTCTTTGTCTGAGGATCAACTTTTATGGTAACTACCGAACTACTCATGGTATTCCGGAGTATATACGATGGAATGCCATTTGTCAACGCCGATTAGACTAACGTTTGAGGTTATATTAAGGAAAACTCAGCTCTCCAATGTTAGTGCCGAGTCAAACTCGGCTGACAAGTATGACTTGTCGCACTTACTTGTCCCGCCGAATCCGGCTTTGCCGGAGAAGGAGGAGGACGTTTTTTCTAGAGACTGATGAGGAGTTTGAGCCGATATTTTTGTGACAAAAGGTACAAAAACAGGCTATCCCTATAAAAATTTAATTATAGAAACAGCCTGTTTTGAAATTTAAGTCGTGGCAGGTATTGTCACACCCTCTCTTGTTGCTCTTGTTGGTACTAAATTGTAATCCACCAAGAGAACTTGCAGACGATTTCGATAACCTTCTGGCACACCAACTAATGGTAACCTTAAATCGCCCACTTCCATCCCAGTAATATTAAGCATAGCTTTAACCGAAGCTGGTGATGGTTCGGGTGCTGTTGGAGGAAATAGGTGCTCAAATAAAGGCATTAAGCGGTCATGTAACTGTTGAGCTTGATCTTCCTCTCCTACAATTTGATGATCCATCATCCTCCTAATAAGGTCGCCTGTTAAATGACTGGCAACCGAAACTACCCCATGTGCACCTTGTCTCATCATGGGAAGCGTATCCTGATCATTTCCACTCCAAACCTCAAAACCATCTGATCTGCCTTCTAGCACCAGAGCAACCTGCGTCCTTCCTCTTTCATCTGAAGTACCTATCGCTTCTTTAAGCCCGACAACATTTGGATAATTCTGGTCGAGCCAAAGAACTGTTTCCGGCAACATATTCACGTTCGTTCGCGATGGAACGTTGTACAACATGCAAGGGACATTAACCGCCTCTGCTATTGTTCCAAAGTGCCTTCTTAGCCCTTCTTGGGAAGGCTTATTGTAATAGGGAGTGACCAATAAAAGTCCGCGGGCACCCTCAGTTTGAGCCAGTCTCGATAAATGAACACTTTCAGCTGTAGAGTATGTACTGGTTCCAGCTATAACTCTTGCTCGATCGCCAACAGCATGAAGGACAGCGTCGATAAGCAACATCCGTTCTCTCTCTCTTAAAGTCGGTGACTCTCCAGTCGTGCCTGAAACAACTATGCTTTCTGTACCTGTGTTCACAAGGTGTTCTGACAACCTTCTTGTTCGCTCCACACTCAATTCACCATTCTCGTCAAAAGGTGTAACCATTGCAGTTACCAATCTGCCGAATTGTTGTGCTTCTTTCATTCTGTCACCTCCCTTCCATCTCTAATGACATCACTCATTGTAAAAACTACCCCATGTGATCCCTCTCTCATCCTTCTTGATAAGAACCTTATAGCCATTAAAGTTCCCTCCACATACGGCTGGCGACCTTCTATTGCTGTAGTGAATTCCCTTGTCTCACCATTTGGGCTCGTTAAAGTAATCCAGTGATAAGCATGCCCGTCCACACTTTGAATTCCCAGTTGCCTTTGAACTTCAGGATCTCTAATGCTTTCTATTTCGCCCTCCAAACTTGCCCCAAGCCTTCCCAGTTGTACTTGGAATGCTCTTGCAGTACCGCTTACATCTCTCTTGGCTGCTTGGTGACTCTCCCGAATCGTCATATGCCAACCTTGAAAAGCATTTGGAGTCGTTTCTATAAGTCTTTGAAGCTCATCTTGTAATTCAACAACTTCAATTGCCATATTCGGAGCAATTACTGCACTAATTTCACTATTTCTGACCATGTTTTCAATTGCTTCTCTATCCCCACCTGTGGTTCCCATTACAAAAGGTATTCTTAAGTGGGTATAGCTAATAGCATTTGTTTCGGCACTCTGCGGTGTAGTATAGTCGACTGCGATTGTTCCTCTTCCGAGATCAAAAGGGCAATAGTCAACCAAATTGACTCTGTGATTACCACCTAATGTTTGACTTGTTCGCCTGTGTCTTGCCGAAGTCATGGCAATAGGCAATAAATTGTAATGTTCATCTTGCGCAAGTGCTTTAGCGACAAGAGTTGCCATTCTGCCAGGGAGACCCGAGATGAGAACAGGTGTTCTTGTATCCATAATTTCTGTTTCAGTTCTCTGATGTGTCAAAAGTTCATTCATGTTGAGTGAATTAAATACCATAGGAGAATAAATGTCAAATAATTAACAAAACTTGACATTTTTAACAACATATGTTATAAATTTAACAGAATATATGATTTCTACAACTACTGTCGTCGAGGATCTAGTAAAACAAGCTCCATTTTTGGAGGCAGCAATGGCTGCCGACCTAGTAAATTACTCTTCTCTTGCCCGTTATTTTAAGCCTGAGATAGAGAAAAGACTTTTCAAAGATATTAAAGAAGGAGCTATTATCATGGCTCTTAAAAGGGTTTCTTCTCGGTTAAAGGACACTTTGCCTAAAAGTGAGAGTATTTTAGAGAGTTTAGGCGACATAACAATCAGATCGAATTTGGTGGATTACACATTTTCAAATTCTCTAACAATAGGCGATGCCCAAAACAAGGTACTTGAGAAAACCGCTGACAGGAAAGACATCTTTATTACTATTTCTCACGGAGTAAGTCAGATAACCATAATAGCAAGCGATGCGATTGAGGAAGAGATAAAAAAGATTTTTAAGGACGAGACCCCAATTTGCACTCTTCAAAATTTGTCATCACTCACTGTTAGGATTCCGATAGAAGCAACAAAAACGCCAGGCGTACTTTATTCCATCCTTAAGGCTTTGGCATGGGAAGGAATAAACCTTATTGAAACAATCTCTACTTACACTGAGCTAACTTTGGTAATCGAAACTAAAGATATAGAAAGAGCCTTCTCATTACTAAAAAAAGCGTAATTCTTCCGCATTTGGGGCGTTTTTTCTGGAGACTGATGAGGAGTTTGAGCCGATTTTTCTAAAACAGCGTCTCTTTAAATAGATTATCCAAAGGCCTGACGTCGATATCTCTTTTTACTTTGAGAATTCTTGTATATTCTTCAAAATAATTTATTTTCTCTATTAAAAACTCATTTATGACCTTTATTCTGTCTTGAACATCCAGTTCTTCTCCAGACTGCTTTTTCTTAAGAAGTTTTCTTACATTTTCTCTGAACTGAGATTTGAGATCTTGCGCTTCAAATAGCTTTTCAAACTCCATTGGAGGCATTGTTTTATACTTTTCAATCCACATGCAAGCAAGAATCGGTCTTAACACGTAGAAGTATTTTTTGACATTTACTTTTGGATGGGAAAGGTAAGCTTTGTAATTTCTTTTAGCCATGCTCAGATAATGATGAGTACAAGCAGCAGAAGAATAGAATTTAGGCATTAAAGTTCTTAATTTTTTACTAAAATTGCTCTTTTCTAAATAAACTATAGGAGAATGAAGCCATTTATAAAGTGGTGGGTTAGAATTTTTGAACAGCTTCAAAGCCTTTTTAACGTCCCAACCATTTATATCTAACAAGTCCGAAGTCTGATACTCAATCACGTCTCTCCTGTTTTCAATAGAAAGGTACCAATCTAGAGGGTGAATATAAATAAACTTTCGAGGGTTAAGAACCCTCGGTTTTCGCCGATTCTATCATTTGGCTCAAGCTCCGAGATCGAACGTCCTCGGAAGTATGTTTCCCCTTCGCTTCATCCCCGCCCAAATATTCAATTTTTGGCGAGGTTTTCGCGAAGCGAAAATAAAACGAACATCATAATCACTGTCCTTGGACTCAAAGCCCCATGCACGGCTTCCTGATTCTACCGCATATAGAATCTTCACTTGTTTTTCCTTCTCAATCTCATTAAGTTTTGCGACAATAGTATTTTTTAGCATGGAAAGGATTATAATATATACATGAATAAACTGCCTAAAACAGTCACAAAATATTTCTGGGGAGATAATCTAAAAGATCTGAACTGGAAAGATCACAAAGGCTACATAACAAAAACGATTCTTGAAAAAGGAGACTCGGGAGCTATAAAGTGGCTAGTGGCAAAAACGGGTAAAAATTACATCAAAAAAATCGCCAGAGAAAGAAAGCTTGAACCTAAATCTAAGAATTTTTGGCGATTCTATCTTTCCTGATGTTCACAAATATAATTCCAAAAGGTACAAAAAAAGTTCTAGGTAACTTAAAAAAAAGCACAGTTTTTGACAATTTTTATCTAAGCGGCGGGACAGGACTCGCACTACAGATTGGCCATAGAGAGTCTGAGGATTTAGACTTTTTTAGTGAAAAAGATTTCAAACCCACACTGCTTCAAAAGGAATTGGCAAAAATTGGGCACTTGGAAAATGTCCAAATAGATAAAGGCACATTAAATTGTTTTGTCGTCAATGTCCAAATCCAATTTCTGCACTACCCCTACAAACTGCTCGAAGAAAAAATAGAGTGGGAAGGTATTTTTGTTTCTTCGATATTGGATATTGCCTGTACCAAGCTTTTGACCATTTCCTCTCGTGGAAGCAGGAAGGATTTTATTGACCTCTACTTTTTACTGCAAATATACACACTGCCGCATTTATTCGAAAAATTGGAAGAAAAATACGCAAATATAAATTACGATAAGCTCCATATTCTAAAATCTCTTATCTATTTTGAAGAAGCAGACTCACAACCGTCACCACGAATGCACAAAGAAGTAAATTGGGAAACAATCAAAAAAGAAATTAAAAAAGTGGTTAAAGATTTTAAACTATAATCTTGGCTATAATAACTTTCTGAGTGCTCTCCAACGTTAGTACACATACCTGTCCCGCCAAAATTTTCTCGATCCTCGAAGCTCTTTGAGCGTAGTGGAGAATGAAGGCGGACCTGTCCGCCGAAGTCTTCTTGATATCAGAAGCTTTATGCGAAGGATATAGTGAAGTGGAACGTATTTTCTAGAGACAGAGGAAGAGTTTGAGCCGATATTCGAGCAGTAAGGCCTGCTCTACCGACGCCCGTCTTAGGAAAATTTAATTTCCAGCTTTTTCCCTAACGATTTGGCGATACGTTGAACTAAGCCAATGGAAGGACTTACACTCATATTTTCGATTCTGGATATGACAGCTTGGGTGGTGCCTGCTTTTTGAGCAAGTTGTCTTTGAGAAATCTTACCTTCAATTCTGACCCGAATAAGTTCTCTGATTACTTGATAGGCAGCCTCACTTTTTTCCCATTCTTTTTTAAATTCAGGGTCTTTTAGTTGTTCTTTAAGATATTCATCTAAAGTTAAATCTTTCATGGTAAAATCATGATATCTTATTAGGTATCATAAGTCAAATACTCTCGGTATCTTTTTAAGGCTAAGTTAAGCTCTTTGGCTGGAGTTTTCTGCTTTTTCTTCTTAAAAATATGTAAAACTTTAACTTCTTTGTCGGACAATGACACGCAAATAATCCGAATGTTATCTCTTCCAAGTATTCTCAGTTCCCAAAGGGAAGTTCCTGTTATCTTCTTGATATTAGGAATCGCTGGATCTAAACCATATCCCTCCACATACTTAAGCTGGCGAAGAATTTTAGTTCTTAAACTTGGCTGACAAGAATCCAGAAATACTTTTATCGGTGAGACCTTACTCTGCGGAGTATAAAAGCTGACCTTGTACATCAAAAAGATTTTAACAGGCCAGAATCGTGGAGAAAACAACGAAGTTTTAATAAAACAATCCTATGCTCCGCGGGTAGGTATCCTTCGTCAAGACTCCGGAATACTGATTCTACCCTTTACATCTTTCGCTAAAGCAACATTAACGAGTCTTTTATAAGCAAAAGCCTTACCCGATCCACTTTTTAAGTATTTTTCAAAATCTTTTGCTTGTTTAAATGTTTCGAAAGCTGAGTAAAATACTAATTTCCAAGGTCTATACGGTTTTGTTGCTTTTGCTAAGCCATTATTGTGATCAGAAAATCTTTTTTTTAAGTCTTTGGTTGAACCGTAATAAAAGATTTTAGATTTTGAACTTCTTAAAATATACGTATAGTACACAGCAGAACCATTCTGTAGCTTTAGCGAAAGATGGCTCCGCGGGTAGGACTCGAACCTACAACCTAATGCTTAACAGGCATCCGCTCTACCATTGAGCTACCGCGGAACATCAAACGACCCTGCCGCGTTTGACGCGGCAGATCATTATTTCGCCCAGAAATTTTACCACTCTCATTTAATCTATTCAAACTAATTCTGGTAAAATACTAATATGCTAAAAGGATTTTCTAAAGGCAACACTATAGCAATTGCACTTATTGTCTGGGCTTTGGTAATTCTAACAATCGTCTTGGCAACCTTTATCTTGAAACCCTGGCAGACAAATAAATCCGAAACGATTTCTGTTTCTGCTGCCGGCAAATCGCAAGTTACACCCAACATTGCCAAACTTTCGGCAACAGTTTCTACCAATAACGACAACTTGGATTTGGCACGCCAGCAAAACGAAGAAAAAGTCGCAAGT
>Ga0156138_118_pt4 | contig 5365 bp, 10 predicted proteins | sample RifCSPlowO2_02_FD_107791 | JGI IMG/M metagenome (GOLD analysis project Ga0156138, IMG submission 107791) | Candidatus Curtissbacteria bacterium RIFCSPLOWO2_02_FULL_40_11
TGAATCTCGTGGTGTTCATCCATCTGGCATTGTTCATGTGAACATTCGTTAGAAGTCGCGTAAATTTTCCCGGCAATCTTATAAACGGCAATTTTCTTCTCACCAACTTTAAATGCTTTCATTCCCTCTTCCGGAATTTCATTAAACGCTGCAACCCTTACTTTTTGGGCCATTAATTGACCTCCTTTCTTTATCCGCCAAGAATCGCTTCTTGAGGCGTGTTCGAATAGAACAGAAAGCCTCAGGGTAAGATTCGGCGGGCTGCCATAATTTTTTCCCTAACAGGCTCAACGAATCCTTCTACCAACATTTCCTCAGCCTGTTTTCGACTAATCCCCCTGCTCATCAAATAAAAAAGCATTTGCGCGTCTACTTTACCAACTGTTGCCGCGTGGCCTGCTTTGACATCTTTTTCCAAAATCTCCAGCGCCGGCGTATCATCACCCATCTTAGCATCGTCAAAAAGCAGTGCGTCGCTTCTTAAATAAGCATCGGCGCCTTTGGCACCTTTTTCAATTTTTACATTTCCGCGAAAAGAAAAGAGTGCTCTTCCCCTCAAAACCGCCCGCACATTGACGTTTGATTTTGTGTTCGGTGCCGCATGGGTGATATAAACCTCGAGTGATCTATCGTCTTTTCCCCCCCCCACTTCGCCCCGTAAAGCGGGGCTTCGAGGGGCAGGCATCACTAACCCCACAACCTCAACCGACGAGTTCTCACCAGAGAGGACAACATCTAAACGACCTTCCGTCATCCCGAACTTGTTTCGGGATCCTGAAATAAATTCAGGATGACGAACGTCAGAACCCAACATTATTGGAATCACCCTTTTCTCATCTTTTCCCAAAATAATCTGGTTCATTTAGATTTCCTTTCTCCTAACCTAGCAAGTCTCTCCAACAGTTCCTTATTTTCCCTACCTCCAGCATAAACAAAAGCTCTATGTAAAACACGATATCTTTTCAACAACTCCCCGTAAAAGGTCTGTTCGTATTCAGAGGAAAATCCCGCGGCCTTCTTAACCATATCTATTATTTCAAAAACTCTAGGAAGTGAATTCCCTAACGCATCCATTTCCCTAAAAGAGATATCGATCGTTACCACTGGCGCTGGCTCACCCTCCAAAGTACGTCTAAACATAGATTGAAGACTAGATAAGACATCTTCGTCCCGCTCTCCAACATGACTGACACCAATCTCTCTTCTTCTCATCTCACGCATAGAAGTTAAGTGTTGATCTAGCGCCAATAAAGCAAAAGCAGAGAATCTCACTTGAATAGGCTTATCTGCATCAGAATTCAGGATTCCCTCCACCTGCGATACAGCATCAAAATCAAACTCATTCGTCATCCAACTGCCCCTTCCCAAAGCTCTGCAAATTTTAACCTTAACTCTTTATTATCTTTTCCGCCCGTAATTTCCCCATGTTTTTTGGCATCCGTATACGCCTCATAAACTTCTTCCGGCTTTGCATCAATATAAACAGTTTGCTTAATTATCTTCATGAAACCGCCCTTTTATGGAATTGCTTAACTTCCTCAACAAACTCTTGCGGTCTTTGTTGTAGAAGTGTATGTCTCCCCTTAATTCTCTTAATCTTCACCAATCCTGGAGCTGCCGCGTTCCTTATTATTCTAGAAGAAGAAAAAGGGATCACTATTGCATCTGCACCTTCAATAACTAAAGTTGGGACCCCAAGACGGGAAGCATACTCTCTCCAGTCAAAATTAAGTAAATCGAATGTTGATTGAATAGCAGCTTTCGGCAATACCGCACTCATTCTCGCATCTGCATTTTTTAATTGTTCGCTATTCATATTCTTAAATTCAGGATTTATACGCCGAGCCCAGTATGTTAAAGCTTTAGCACCTTGGATATCTTTAGCCATTTTTGCTGCTACATATTCCGGTAACTTAGTTATTGCCTTTAGGGGATCAATCCTCGTCGGACCCTGCAAAACCAAACTGGAAATTCTGTCTGGATAATTAACAGCCACGGTAAGACCTATGGCACACCCGTACGAATCCCCGACAAATCCCGCTTTTTCTATTCCAAGCTTGTCCATTACTTCAATAACTGTCTTTGCGCTTTCCTCTGGAGAATAACGCCTATTTCTCGGATATTGACCTGAAACTCCGTATCCCGGTAAATCCACAGCCGTCACACGATAACTTTCTCCGAGCGGAGACGTCACAAAATCAAATCCGCGTGATGAACCAAGTAACCCTGAAACTAAGACTAGATCAGGACCTTTCCCCCCCTGTATATAATGCACATCTACGCCATCGACATTAACAGTCGACTCTCTGCGACTACTTTCATTCCATCGCTCACCAGTCACTTGATCAAGTCCCGCTTCGGCCAACACATTATTCCTTTCTCTTTCGTCAGTCACCCCATCGCTCCTTCTCTTCGAACTAATAGACCGAATAAATTTTGAATTTTGAATTGCCTGTTCTCCGTAGTTTCACTACAAAGGATGAATACTATTGACTCTTGCATTTTGACTTTTAACTGATCTCTCGAAATACTCATTTGTCTTCATTAAACGAATTATCAAGCCTTTCCTTAATTCTAATTTGTTGTGAACACAATCCTTCATCTGTCATTGGATCAGGCACTGAAAACAAACAAGCATCATTGATTTCGTTTATAATAGCCAACTGAGCTTTTATATCCCGAGAGGCAGGAGACGAATCTCCAATAAATTCCAAACTAAACCCTAACCCTTCTTGCCTAACTATCCAATTTCCAATTTTCCACTCGCTCACTACTGGATCCAATAAATGTGGAAAATCTGTTTCTATCACCCTACTGACCCCTCCATGTTGAGAGCTATCAGTCTATTCAGCTCAACCGCATATTCCAAAGGTAGTTCTTTGACAATCGGTTCAATAAAACCGTTAACAATAAGGGAAGTCGCCTCTTCTTCCGTCAAACCCCTGCTCATCAAATAAAACAGCTGCTCTTCGCCGATTTTAGAAACACTAGCTTCGTGGCCAATCTGCACATTATCCTCATCAACTTGCATCGTCGGGTATGTATCGCTTCGACTTTCTTCATCAATAATCAAGGCATCGCAGCGCACATTGCATTTGACGCGCTCAGCATTTTTAATGACCTTAACCAACCCTCGATACGAGGTCCGACCTGTACTAGTGGAAACGCTTTTGGAAATAATTTCCCCACTAGTATCCGGCGCCAGAAACATTAATTTCCCGCCCGCATCCTGATGTTGGCCACTGTTTGCAAGAGCCAAAGACAAAATCTCCCCGCGCGCTCCTCTTCCGACTAAATAGCAGCTTGGATACTTCATGGTAATTTTAGAACCCAAATTGCCGTCCACCCATTCCATGACACCGTCTTCTTCGACAAATGCCCTCTTAGTCACCAAGTTGTAAACATTACTGGACCAGTTTTGGATTGTCGTGTACCTACAGCGTGCCCCCTTTTTAACAAAAATCTCAACGACTGCCGCATGCAATGAATCGGTGCTATAAACGGGAGCGGTGCATCCTTCGACATAGTGCACATATGCGTCTTCGTCTACAATAATCAAGGTTCTTTCAAACTGCCCCATGTTGGCAGCGTTTATCCTAAAATAGGCCTGCAAAGGGATATCTACTGAAACTCCGGGAGGCACGTAAATAAAGGAGCCGCCAGACCAAACTGCAGAGTTAAGCGCCGCAAATTTGTTGTCGGCAGCCGGAATACTCCTGCCAAAATAGCTTTTGACGATGTCCGGATATTTTCTCAAACCCGTATCCATATCGCAAAATATCACGCCCTTGTCTTCCCACTTTTTTTGGAAGGAATGATAAACCGATTCACTCTCGTATTGAGCAGTTACCCCTCCCAGATATTTCTTTTCCGCTTCGGGAATTCCGATTGCATCATATGTATCAAGAATCTCTTTGGGTAGATCTTTCCAGGATTTGGCCTGGCGGTCGGTCGGTCTTATGTAGTAGTAGATATCGTCAAAGTTAATAGTTGAAAGATCCGCCCCCCATGTAGGCATTTTCTTAGCCTCAAAAATCGCCAGCGCTTTAAGCCTTCTCTCTCTCATCCACTCCGGCTCGTTTTTAAAGCCCGATATCTGCTCAACCACAGACTTATCCAAACCCTTCCGGCTCTTAAAAACATAATTCTCCGGTTTCGAAAAACCGTATTTATTTTTGTACTGCTCTTGAGCAGGCAAAAAGAAACTCGTTGAGCCCGTAGGGCGAGACAACCGAGAATTCTTAATTCGAGGTTGCTTATAATCTGTTTTTGGTATCGCCACTCCGTTTGCCATAGCAATCTATTCGATGTTTAGATACTAAAGATTAAACTTTAGATTTTTCCTCATAAAGAGCAATAAGGCCCTTAAACTTTTCAAGTTGATCCATAGTTGCAATAGGAAACCTCTCCTTAGACAAACTTTTCTCATCTGTGTTACCCGAGTTGCTCACAAACACGTTTCTACCTTTACGATCAACTTTGTATACCAACGACGTATTTGTATACTCCGAGCTAAGCATAATTCCTAAATAGCTCCCACTTTTGAAAAAAACGATGTCGTAGTTAAAACCAGCATCCTCGATACTAACTCTTTTACATTCTTCCTCTGACTCAGGATCTCCTAATTGGTCAAGCTCTGCAAACAAATCATCACTTAACCTCATCCATAACTCAATTCTTTCGTTTTCTTCTCTTGCCCTTTCATCGTCCCTTCTTGCCTCACTAACAATTTCTAGTGTGTTCATTTTTGCCTCCTTTCAGGCAGATAAATCGTCATTCCGAACTTGCCTGCCCTGAGTAGTTCGATTCCACTCATTATCATGATGAAATCGAAGGGATTCAGAATCTAATTTTAGATCCTTCGCTAATCGCTCAGGATGACAAGTTGGATTGCTTCGTCACTTCGTTCCTCGCAATGACATTTCGTAGAGATTGATATCCCTTCTCCTCAATCTCTTTTGCTAAACCCATCTTCCCACTCTTAACAATCTTCCCCTCCACCATCACATGCACAAAATCCGGCTTTAAATATTTCAAAATCCGCGCATAGTGGGTGATCAATATAATAGAGGCACTCTTATTAACTTCATTATAATGATATAATGAAGTCGCTATAGTCTTTAGTCCGTCAACGTCAAGCCCACTGTCAATCTCATCCAAAATTGCAAGTTTCGGCGAAAGCGCCAGCATTTGCAAAATCTCATTGCGTTTTTTCTCTCCGCCAGAAAAGCCCTCGTTCATCGATCGGCGCAAGAAATCATCGCCAAGTTTTAGCGAAGAAGCGTATTCGAGAAGTTGCTGACGAAACTGTGACATCGAGTTACCAGTTGCCAGAGTCAAGTTGCCAGATTTTACATTCCTGGTC
>Ga0156138_135_pt1 | contig 4860 bp, 5 predicted proteins | sample RifCSPlowO2_02_FD_107791 | JGI IMG/M metagenome (GOLD analysis project Ga0156138, IMG submission 107791) | Candidatus Curtissbacteria bacterium RIFCSPLOWO2_02_FULL_40_11
GAAAACTTTCTAGGGATGCGACAATATTTTTGGGATTCAATTGTTCTGGATCGTCTGGTACTTTGTTTAATTTTTCCATTAATAATTCGTACCATTCGAGATCATGAAGTCCAAAGTCGCGACCCTTGACGATTTGCAATACAGATCTGGCACAAGAGTTTCTTAGTTCTCTGGCCAGAGTTTCGTCGTCAGCGCTTCCTAGAGAAACGTCTGCAGTAAAAGGAAATAGTACAACGTCGACGGTTGTCTGATCATCTGGTCTTTGTTCCTCTTTCCCCTCTAGAAAATTAAAAATTCCTTCAGGATAATATTTAGCATTGCGATCTGCCAAGTAGGAACCTTCTGCCTGAATCTCGTTCAAAAACCTTCTTGCTAGAATGAAAATGGGTACTGCGCCTCTTGAAGGAATTAGAATTACGGGTCTTTTTCCGGATTCAGCGACATTTCGGATAATAGTATCAAGTCTTACTGCTATTTCTTCACAACCCTCAATATATCTTTCGATATTTTGTCGGTTTAACTCTTTGGATTCTGGGCGACTTTCGCTAGTTTCTACAAGAGTTCTCACTCGGTCTCCACCCATAATCTTAGCATGATAGCAGAGTCATATAGTAGAGTCAAAACTATGAGTTTTAATTAAAGGATTTGTTACAATATTAACATGCTCAAACTCTATAATTTCTTTTCCCGCAAATTAGAAGTATTTAGATCGATTGACGAAACTGTTGGTCTTTATACCTGTGGGCCGACAGTTTATGACTACGTTCATATCGGCAACTGGCGGACATTTGTTTTTGAAGATGTATTAAAGCGGACCCTCGAGTTTGACGGTTATAAAGTAAAACATGTAATGAATCTGACGGATATTGATGACAAAATTATCACCAAAGCCAAAAAAGACAAAATTCACATAAGTGAACTTACAAATACGTATGCAGACGCTTTTTTTGCGGATTTAGAAAAATTGAACATAATCAAGGCGGATAAGTATCCAAGAGCCACTAAGGAAATCGGCGCGATGATCGATTTAATAAAAAAACTTTTGGCAAACGGTAGCGCTTACGAAAAAGACGGCTCTGTTTATTTTTCGATTTCAAAATTTAAAGATTATGGCAAACTTTCCGGCGCAAATATTAAAGGTATTAAGGCTGGGGCAAGGGTAGATGTAGATGAATACGAAAAGGATAATCCGCAGGATTTTGCACTTTGGAAGGTAGAAGGTGATATAGCGAAGAAACGCAGTGAGGCATTTGATTCTCCTTGGGGGATTGGTAGGCCGGGCTGGCATATTGAGTGCAGTGCGATGAGTATGAAGAATTTGGGTGACCCTTCGACAAGTCGTTCGACACTGAGAGACAAGCCCTCAGGCGCCGATTCTAAGAGCTCAGGACGAAAACTTGAAAGTTTTCGAACAATAGACCCATTCGATAAACTCAGGGTCGATGGTCGACATAGTCGAACCATCGACATTCATACCGGTGGCGTTGATTTACTTTTTCCTCATCACGAAAATGAGATTGCCCAGAGTGAAAGTGCAACGGGTAAAAAGTTTGTAAATTATTGGCTGGAGGGCGAGCATCTTTTGGTGGAAGGTGAAAAGATGTCAAAGCGGCTAAAGAATATTTTTACGCTGGCGGATATTGAGAAAAAGGGCTTTGAACCGCTTGCCTTGAGACATTTATTTTTCACTGCACATTACAGGTCAAAATTAAACTTTACTTGGGAAAGTTTACAAGCAAGCCAAAATTCACTGAATCATTTGAGGCGTGAGGTTTCTATGTGGGACGAGCCAAAAATTGGTCGTTCAGACTCCCTCGGGCCTGAGTTCTCGGGACGAACGTCTGAGAGTCTTCAGACTCGAATGAGCTGTAGTGAATTTGAAGGGGATTTTACAAAAGCTGTTAATAATGATCTTGATATACCGACAGCAGTTTCCGTTATGCGCAAGATGGCGAAAAGCGATTATCCAACTCATGCGAAGCATAAATCGCTACTGAAGATGGATGAGGTTTTAGGTTTAGGTTTTGCGAGAGTTATTAAGGCAAAGCTACCGAGTGGAGCAGAAGAATTAATTGAAGAAAGAGAAAAAATGCGAGGAGCAGGCGACTTTGACGGCGCCGATAAAATTCGCGAAAAGTTGATTAAATTGGGTTTAGTAATAGAAGATACAAAAGAAGGCCCAATTTGGCAACTTATACATTCGACAAACTCAGTACAAGAAAAATGATTCAACTTGCTAAAGTAGCCAGTCGCGAAGAAGGGCAAATTAAAGCTCATCAATTACTCACTGAGCTTGTTGGGCCGGATACACTGCTGGCACTTTCCGGCGGTACGTCGGTTAATTATAAAGAAATGATAGTGGGTCCAGGAGATATTCATCCCGACGATGTTTGCATGATTGATGATCGTTACGGGATGCCGTTTCACGAAAACAGTAACGAACTGTTGGTGAAAAAGTCCGGACTTATAGAATATTTGGTTTCAAAGAAAATTCGGTTTACTAAATGCCTTGAGGGAAAAAATATTGCGCAAACAGAGAAAGATTATGACCAGAAAATAAGAACCCTTTTTGCTAAATATCAAGATAAAGTCGGGGTGATGGGCGTAGCTTTCAATCTGCACACAGGGGGTATTTTCCCTAATTCAAAAGCTTTAAAGAGTCCTGCTTATGTTGTTTCGGAAATTGTGGATGATATTTATCCTCAGAGGATTACAATAACTTTGAAAGCGCTTGGGGAATTTACCGGCTTTTTAATTTTGATGTTTGGCGAAGAAAAAAAAGAAGCTCTGGCAAAAATGTTAGATCCCGCTGAAAATAATATTCAAAGCTTTCCGGCAATTTTTTATAGAAAGTGTCGAGCAACTGCACATTTGGTGACGGATATTACATTGTAATTTTAAATTTAAAATTTACAATTTGAAATGAAATCTAAATTTTTAAAAATTAAAACATTTAAAATTATAGTAATATAATGCAATTGGGATTTATCGGTTTAGGTAAGATGGGTAGCAGGATGGTTATCAAGCTGTTTGAAGGCGGTCATGAAGTAGTTGCTTGGAACAGAACAAAAGAAAAAGTCATTGCTCTTCAGGAAGAAAGTAAAGGGTCGAGTGGTAAATTAGTTGCAGCAGATTCTGTTGAGGATTTAGTTAAAAAACTAGATAAACCTCGGGTTGTCTGGTCGATGCTACCTGCAGGAGATGCGACAGAATATATACTCGCTGAAATTTCAAAATTTGTTGATAAAGATGACATCGTTATTGATGGTGGCAATACGCGTTTCCCTGATACTCAAAAAAGATATGAAGAATTTGAAAGTAAAGGCGTAAGGTTTTTGGGTATAGGGGTTAGTGGAGGAGTAATTGCAGAACACGAAGGTTACCCCCTAATGGCTGGCGGAAATAGCAGTGCCTACGTACGTATCAAACCAATTTTAGACACTCTGGCTAAACTTGGCGGTGGTCATGAATATTTTGGCGAAGGCGGGGCGGGGCATTTTGTGAAGATGGTTCATAACGGAATTGAATACGGATATATGCAGTCAATCGGTGAAGGGTTCGGGGTTTTGGAAAAATCGCCTTACAATTTGGATCTGGTGAAAGTTGCTAAATTATATACTCGCGGAACTTTGGTTTCGGGATTTATGATGGAAAGAGTCGTCGAATCTTTGGAAAAAGATCCAAAGTTGGAGAGTCTTGATGGGGTGATTGATGCATCCGGGGAAGGTGAATGGACGATTAGTGAAGGGAAAAAACTCAATGTGCCGGTTAATGTGATTGAGGAATCTTTTGAATTTCGCAAAAAATCGAAGACTGATAAAAATGTTTCCTCAACTTTTGCCGCGCGTCTTATTGCCGCCCTTCGCCAAGCCTTCGGCGGGCATGAAGTGAAGAAAAGATAATTTTCTTGCATTTTCGTGAAAACGGGTGTATAAATTCAAATTATGAATCAAGAGGCAAAGCCTTTTAGCAGCTTATTGCAAGAAAGTATAGAACTAGAAATCAGCTCTTTGCAGGAGCGTCCGGAAAGTGTAGTTGCGGCTTTTAATGAAAACGAGAGAGTAGCTCGAGAATTAGCTCTTTTCGAACATTTAGGTAAGACCGCTCATTTTTTAGGGGAGAGACTTGGACTTGAGTCTCGTATCAATAATGATAACCAGAGACCTGAGATAATAGATCCTGAAACTATGAAGACAAGGCTTATCGGTGACAGGCCGGAATATGTTCTTGATCTGGAATGGCAGTTTGATGGAAAAGAGAGAAGATTTAAACTGGTCGTTGCTGATGATGGAAAACAGGTTAGGATCATTGAAGGGAATAATCCAGCAGAGACTGTTGATTCTATCCAGGATGGTCAGCTTAATTATGAAGGGGTGCACCAGAAAATTAGTGAGGTTCTATTCATTGTATTAAATTCTGATTTCAGCGTATTTAGGACAAAACCAGAGGAAAAGAAGTCTGCGCAAACAGCTTTATAATCTCCTTAAATTTTACAAATGGTTAGAAGTGGTGCAAGCTACCTTCGGCCGTCGGCTGCAATAAATTTATCAGCAGCTTGCGGTCCCCAACTGTCCTGTGAACCGAATCCACCCCTGGTGTGTGTTAGGTAGACACGTAAGGTTTTATTCTAGTATTAAGTGTTTTATCTTTTCTAGTTCTTTCTGATAATCAGCTTGGTCGAAGACGAATTTTTCATATTCACTACGGGATTTAAAATGATTTAGTATTAACTTTGTTTTGACTAACTCGCTGTTACTGTCGATGTCGATATATTTCCTAAATGAGGACCACTGGTAATTCTTTAAATCGGCTACTCGAATAACTGAAGAGGAAACTGGGTTCAAGTGGATATACCTGGAG
>Ga0156138_127_pt1 | contig 4544 bp, 2 predicted proteins | sample RifCSPlowO2_02_FD_107791 | JGI IMG/M metagenome (GOLD analysis project Ga0156138, IMG submission 107791) | Candidatus Curtissbacteria bacterium RIFCSPLOWO2_02_FULL_40_11
AAGCTGATCGCTAATCTGGAGTGTTATATTTTTCGTTTCTTTAATTTGGCTAGCAAGTTCTGCAAGCATTAGTTTGGAGACTGCTAGAACCTGCTGTTGGGAGAGTGGTTTGTAGACAACAATCGCGTCGAATCTATTAATAAGTTCCGGATTGAATAAACCTTTGGACAGGGTAAATTCGATTAATTTGCTGCTTAAATCTTGTGTTGCGCCCTTTCCCACTTCTTCACGAATGAATTCGGCACCTGCGTTTGAAGTTGCAATAATTATGATATTTGTGAAGCTCGCCTTTTTGCCAAAGGCATCGGTTAAATTGCCTTCGTCTATGATTTGCAGGAAAAGGTTTTGGACATTGGGATCCGCTTTCTCAAATTCATCTACAAGTAAGAGTCCATAAGGATTCTGCAGGACCATAGAAGTTAACTGGCCCGGTGTTTTAGTTTCCATGTCGCCAATTAAGCGCTTGGTTGAGCCTTGTTCTCTAAATTCAGTCATATCGAGGCGGATCATTTTACTTTCCGCGCCGAAAAATGCATCGGCTAAAGCTTTGGCGGTTTCTGTTTTACCAACGCCGGTTGGGCCTAAGAATAAGAATGAGCCCATAGGGCGTTTGTCTTTGGCGAGTCCTGTGCGAGATCGGCGCATAGCTTTAGCAATAGAAATTATAGCTTCGTCTTGCCCAACAATTCTTTTATGCAAATACCCCTCCAAATCTTTTAATTTTTCCAACTCTTGAGTTGCTATTTTGCCAATTGGGATTTTTGTCCTTTCGGTAAGTACTTCGTCTACAATCGCGATATCCACCTGTTTCTTGTTGAGTTTTTGAGTTCTTGCAACTGAATCATCGAGCAAGAGGAGTGATTTTTCCGGTTGGCGCTTATCCTGCATTAACCTTTCGCTTTTGTCGACGATTTCCAGAATTGCTTGGTACTGGGTAGATATATGTTGTTTACCGTGAATTTCGAGTGCTGTGCCAATTAAAACCTGGATGGTTTCTTCGCTCTTTGGTTCGGCGACCTCGACTTTTTCAAACAATTTCATAAACGAAGGGTTTAATCTGATATTGTTATTAAAATCGTCGTAGTTAGTAATCCCAATGATAGGAAGAGAATTGTCAGTCAGAACAGAATTTAAAACGTCCGAGAAATCAACTCTGTCGTTAAGCGATGAGCTGATTTTATCGACATAGTCAATCACCAAAATAATATTGCCGGCACGTTTTGCTTCTTCTAAAAGTGCTTCGAAATTGCCTTTAATTTCTAAAAGATTTTTACTTGAAGAAAGGAGAGCAACCGTGTCCATTAACAATACTTTTTTATCATTTAAACTGGGTATTTGGCGTCTGGTAATTGCAGACGCCAAATCTACAATTCCGCTGTGTTTACCGACACCGACTTCTCCAAGCATCAGCACATTGTTGGCATGTGGGCGAGTAAGGATATTTTCAATTTTTTCAACAAGAGTCTTGTTGTAGTAAGGACTCGTAATTTTTTTATGCGTAAGTTCTGTGCAGAATTTGTCGAGAGTAATCGTGTATCCGTAGATAAGGCCGTAGCCTATTGGATCTTTTTTAGCAGGAGTCGGATCATTGTAAAGATGGTCCAGATACCGCACAAGAGTTGTAAATTGCTGACTGTTAATATTTTTTCCAGCGAGATAATCTGTTAAATTCGGCCAGTTTTGTGAAAGCGCTGCAAACATCTCATTCAAGTTGTGCCCAGCATTTACTTTGAATGTGGAAGGTGCAGGAATTTTCGATATCGATTTATCGAAACCCTCATCAAAAAATAATTTGAGCCCTTTATAAAATTCTGATCTTTCAAGTTTGGAAATAAATTTTTTGGGGTCTGCAATATCATAGTCAAAGAAAGTATAGCGGCGGAAAAGCAAATAATCCGTGAGTGATGCAATTGGGGGAAGGTAGAAAATAACTTGGATAATAAATACGAAAGCAAAGATAATTAGAAGAAAAATACCGAAAATTATGAGGAATAATCGAACGACCGCTCCGATTCCTCGGGAAACCAGATTAAAAGAAAGTCTGTCGAGCAGTGTAGCGTTTTTGCCTAGAATTAATCTTTTATATGGTGCAAAAAGATTTCTAAAAAGCCCCCAGATATTTAAGTATCTGGCTTCTTCGGCCAGTCTTTCTGGGCGTGATTTAATAAATTTCGGAAGTGCGTAAGTGAAATGGTAGACAAAGTAATTTTTGGGTTTCATTAGTTTAAGTTTAGCAAAAGTGATGGTCAATGAGCGATGTATTATATAATCAGGCGCAATGTTGAAAGATTATTATGAAGTTCGTGATTGGCCCGCCCGCAACGACTTGCAGTTTCTAGAAAACATTAGTTTCACAATTAAACTTAACATTAGGGTGGAATAAATATGTTTAAAGACTATTATGCATGTCGGGCGTGGTTGGAAAGCTTTATTCCGCAAACATATTCAAAGAAAAATTTAGGGCTTGAGAGGATTGAATATTTATTAAAGCTTCTGGGAAACCCCGAAAAAAAATTTAAATCGGTTCATGTCGGGGGGACAAGTGGCAAAGGGAGTACGGCATATTACATTGCGCGACTGCTGGAGCAAGCAAACAGAGACCAGAGACCAGAAACCAGAAAAATGAACTCTGGCAACTGGCAACCCGCTTCGCTCGCGAAGCGAGGCGAGCTGCAAACTGGAAACTTAAAAGTAGGTCTTCATCTTTCTCCACATCTTACCTACATCGGTGAGAGGATGCAGATATTCAGAAGTCAGAAGTTTAGAGGCGGACCAATTCCGGTCGATCGATTAATAAGTCTTATAAGTCAAATAAGGCCTATTGTTGAGTCAATGAAGGCTTCTAGAGTTGGCTTACCCAGTTATTTTGAAATATTGGTTGCTGCAAGTTTTAAATATTTTGCGCAGGAGAAAGTTGATTTTGCGGTTGTGGAAGTTGGGCTTGGTGGAAAGTATGATGCCACGAATATCTTGCGACCACAGATTACTCTGATAACTAATGTAGGGCTTGATCATACTGAGATATTAGGGAAGACAATTGAAAAAATTGCCGAAGAAAAGGCAGGGATAATAAAAGCTGCAACCACAGAGGGAACTGAATTTAAAACTGAAAACACTGAAAATAGGTCAGCAAACACTGTTGTCACCGGAGCAACAGGAAAAGCGCTCAAAGTTATCGAAAAAGTCGCCCGTCTCGCCTCGGCACCTCTTATATCTCTTGGCGGCGAGCCGAGGTGGACTAAAGCAAAAAATGCTCCATTGATCAAAGTTAATACCCAATTAGGGGTTAAACCCCTAAAATCTGATATAAATTTATATGAAAGGTTACCTAATGATATATTAAGATATATGGGTAAATCATTCGCATTTTCCAGTAAAATACTGGCTTTTTTGGCAGTTTCCAGCCTTGGAATTAAGGTTAAAAAGGAAGTAGTCATACAGGCTTTTGAAAAAGGCTTGGAAGCTAGATTAGAAGAAATTGAGCAGGGAGTTATTTTGGATGGTGCACACAACACCGACAAAATGCGATTCTTAATCGAATTTATCAAGAACCAGAAACCAGAAACCAGAAACCAGAAACTTACCCTTGTTGTTGCTTTTAAGAGGGGAAAAGATTGGAAGAAAATGCTGGATTTGCTGATTAAAAATCTGCCGGTTAAGAAAGTAATCGCGACGGAGTTTAATGCTCCGACGGATATGGGTTTTTTTGCGTCTGTTGACGCTTGTGAAATCGCAGCTTATGTTAGACGTCAAGGAGTCTCCTTGACAGGTGTATATAGTAATTCACAGGAGGCGGTTTTTGAGGCGATTAACTCGGTTGTCATTGCGAGCGAAGATAAGCAATCTAAAAAAGAGATTGCCGCGTCCTTCGACAAGCTCAGGACTCGCAATGACGGAAGGCTGGTTCTCGTCACAGGCTCGCTTTATTTAGTTGGCGAAGCTAGGACATTGTGGAAATTACCCGAATTTTAAATTGTTCCATTGATAAATTGCTAAATTGTCGTAGATAATTAGATAGTGAAGCAGATTGTCGACCTTCAAGTTTCGGGTAAAAGAGTGTTGCTTCGCGCCGATCTTGATATTCCCTTAGGTGAAGTTTCACTGGAGGAATCGTCGACGAGATTAACCAACTTAAAGCCATCAGCAGATTTACTATTTAATTCTAATGCCAAAATTATAATCATTGGTCACATTGATCGTCCGAAAGTAGTGGACCCCACACTTTCTACAAAGCAACTGATTGACCCCTTGCAAAAAATTTTAAAAAGAACGGTTGTTTTTAAGAGCGACTTCCCTTCTTCGCCCGAGGCTTTGGAAGGGCAAGTGATTAATCCCGATAATCCCGATACCGGATCGGGAGTGCTTGCCAGCCAGGTTACTTTGTTTGAGAACTTGAGATTTTGGCCGGGAGAGGTTGCAAACGATAGCGATTTTGCCTCAAAACTGGCAAACTTAGCCGATTTTTATGTAAACGACGCTTTTTCCGTCTGTCATAGAAATCACGCATCTATGGTTGCCCTGCCAAAATTATTGCCATCTGCAAT
>Ga0156138_139_pt2 | contig 3675 bp, 2 predicted proteins | sample RifCSPlowO2_02_FD_107791 | JGI IMG/M metagenome (GOLD analysis project Ga0156138, IMG submission 107791) | Candidatus Curtissbacteria bacterium RIFCSPLOWO2_02_FULL_40_11
CACTATCTGAGACAGCGCTTTTATTTTCAGGAATGGCTTGAACACTTATAGTGTTGGAAACAGTTGAGTCCACCCAATTCGCGTTCGTCTGAATCGTGAATTCACAGGATTTTGATTCGTTTGCATCTATCTCGGCACCAATAGCATTACTACAAATGGTATTAATTAAATTATTGTCTTTGTCCCGGATGATGCGATCATCTATAGTTTCACTTTTAACTCTGAGATTGTCGTCGATTGTGATATTTGCGAGCTTTAAATCTTTAGCTGTAATAGTGATGGTAAATATAATATCTCTTGGAGGTGAGATTTCAGAGTTTTGCAGACTGTCCTCATTCACCGTTTTTATTAAAGTAAAGTAATCGTTTTCACCAGCTACAATTGCACCCTCTTGGCCTTCCGGGTTGAAAAAAATTGCAGACGTATTAATGCCGACTATAGTTCCACCAATACCGATAGTTAAGAAAGTCGCAGCAACCGGTATTCCCGCTGTCGCAGCCGAAACTCCAATACCACCTAACCCTCCCCAGATTGCGCCGCCGACGTTGCCCAAAAATCCCAAAACAGCACCACTTGCACCGGAAAGCCCTCCCCAGATTCCGGCAGCAGCACCGGTAAAGGCGCCAAGAATTCCACTGCCGGTTGCTGTAGTTCCGCTAAATGCACCGGCAAAAAAGTTTTTAACAGAAGTAACTATTGTGCTGAAAAACGGTACCACGTAATTGCCTACAAGATACCCGACAGTTGCCCCAATTGCTGTGCCGACGGCAGCTCCGACGATGCCGCCAAAAAGGCCACCGGCCCAGACAACTGCCGGCGAAACCGCAATTAAAAATGGGGCAAAGGGTGCGCAGACGACGCTGCCAATACAAACACCAATAGCGGCAGTCATTGCCGTCGCTGTCAGGCCGGCACCGACGTTAAAGCCTACAATACCACCTACAGTACCTCCAACACCGCCTCCTACTCCTGCACCCACAGCAGCAGCACTGCCGCTATGAATACCCAAGGCTATCATTCCGCCGGCTAATCCTCCTATTAATGCTCCGAAGGTACCACCGACGGCTACCCCTAAAAAGGTAAAAACAGGTATAGACAATCCAAAAGTAAATGGCGCGAGTGCTACACCAATCTGGAAACCAATGATACCTCCAGCAATTGCGCCGACTGTGCCGCCGGCCATAGCGCCAACTACAAAACCGGTAAAGACAGCTTTGCCAAGCGCCAGAAAGTACATTCCAAGGCCAAATAGACCAGCAAGGTTGGCAGCAACAAATTTTTTACCCCACCCCAATGCTTTGTTAGCAACCATGAGCTCGGGGTTGGCCATTTTGGCACCTTGGGCCAGTTGCCCAAGCCCTTTTGCGCTGCCTAGTGCAAAGCTGCCTTTTCTAAACGCAAGCCCACCGAAAAATCTTTTGGCCATAAAACTATCCCTTACCTGTTTGGACATGACGGGTGTGTGGATACCGGGAACCCTGCCAGTAAAAGCGTTCAATGTAGCTCGAGAAGCGCGCCCGGCCCAGCTTGCTCTATAGCCTGCTTCCATAGCCTGAAAAGTGTCGGTGTATGTTTGAACTTTACCCGGGTTATTTTGAACAAAATTGTTGGCGTTTTTTAATATTACAAACCTTTTTCTAGCTCGAATATACTCAAGCCGTTCACCATGATTTAATGAGCCAACACGTTGCCGATACTGCTTTAGTTGACCTTCTGTCTCTTTATAATCTTTGGCGAATTGATCCCGGTTATGGGCAAGAAGAGTATAAAATGCTTCTTGCTGCACTCGAGGGTTCGAAGCCATAGCCAGCCCGACGCCTTTGGCGCTGAATCCAGTTTTATGGGTAAAAGCGGTGAGGTCTGGTTCAGCTCTACCTGCTCCGAGTTCTTCTACCTCTTTTGGCGAGAGCGGTTTATAACCAAGCATCGGCATGACATTCTGGCTAAAGTCTCTAAGATGCTCTTTATATTTACTGGTTTTATTGAGATTGGCCTCAATGGCTGCGTAGGCCGTTTTGTAAGCTTCTTCTTTAGTTTTTCTCACTTCTTCTAAAGTGAGTGGTCTACCGGGAGTAAAATGTGCCAACTGATTCTGAAAAGCGTTACGGTACTCACGTGCAATTTCGCCCGTATTTTGTTTAAGACTTTGCGCAGTTTCCTCTGCCCCTATTGGGTGTTCTTCCTTAGCAAACGTTTCAGCTTCGCGAGCAATTAGTTCATTCTCAGCGGCAATTTTATTCGCGTGATCTAATGTATCTAAAATGCTTTGTCCTGCAGCGTGGCTTTTGAGCGGTTCAAAATGTTCTTTGGTAATTGCTTCAGCACTTTTATTTATTTGTTTATATATACCTTTAAGATCGAGTTCTTCAAGTTGAGGATTAACTTCTTTACTTGCTTCGAGATTTGCTGCGATTGCTTCTGCAACATAACCAGAAATCTGGTTTTCATTTGTGATACTGCCTGCACCTTTTAATATTTCTTGAGATGTTGTTTGGGCCAGAGAATTAGAAATATGAGAAGTGTCGATTCCTTTGAGTTGTGGAAGTGATGATAGGATAGAGCCGAACTGAGCACTAAGTGAATGAGCCAGGCTTGATCCTAATTGGTTACTACTGTTATTAACTAGTGATTTGATATCGGCAGCTGTTGCAGGCATCCTTCGACAGGTCTTCGACCCTGAGGGCTCAGACCCGATGGGCTCAGGACAAGTTCCAGACAGACTGAATTAGCCTATCGACTTGTACAGGCCTAATTAAATGATAGCATAGCCTGAATTCCTAATTGCGTTTAATAGATGTGTGAATTTAGAAGTGCGAATGTAGATAGTGAAGTTGGAAGTGGGATCTTCATACTTCTATTGACGATTTTGTGTAAGGTTGGGGGTCGGTTGCGGCTGGTTAGCAGGTTGATTGCCAGTGCTATTTTGGGAAATGGGAGGTACAGGTTGAATCTGTTCGGTCAAGATCGGTTCTTGAGGCTGAACAGTGGCTTGTGGTTGCTCCGGAGTCGGCTCTTCGAATTGTTTAAGAACGTCCTCGCTTTTTTGTCTCATTTCCAATAATTCTTTTGGATTCGTGGTTACGAGTGCATGCTCGTCTGCTGAAGCAATGACTCTAATTGCAACGTGATGTGGACCCGCGAAGAAAATACCTTCACCGACGTCCGAGGCCAGTAATAAATGCTTCTCTCCTTCTGAAAGGTAGAAAACTTGCGCAATTTTATCAATGGATGCCGGTGATTGTTTAAGTAGAATCTGGATTGAGGAGTTGGTTACAATCGCTTTTCCATAGTCGTTTGCAAGAACATCTTCGACATCTTGAGAAATTGTCGTTAACCCAAGGTAGTATTTTCTGGCTCGCTTGGCAATACTATACATAAAGGTTGCACTGTCAGCGTGTTGCATCATATACCAGGCCTCATCGACAATTAATAGACGCTTCTTTATGTCATTTTTAACTCTTGTCCAGATGAAATCAAGAATTAGATGCATAGCAATTGGTCGAAGTTCTTCTTCTAAGTTTTTAACTGAAAAAACCGTGAAGGTATTTTTAATGTCCATATTTGACTGTTGGTTAAAGATACCGATTAAAGAACCTTTGACGAATTTTTCCAACCTGTCCGCGAGCCCTTTGGCTTGAGGTTCTTCCATGCCTATTAATGCTTTGTACAAATCTT
>Ga0156138_123_pt3 | contig 2897 bp, 3 predicted proteins | sample RifCSPlowO2_02_FD_107791 | JGI IMG/M metagenome (GOLD analysis project Ga0156138, IMG submission 107791) | Candidatus Curtissbacteria bacterium RIFCSPLOWO2_02_FULL_40_11
AAAAAGACTTGAAAAGCCTCTTTTTACTCTTGTTTTCTCTTCAAAACTCATGAAATTACCTTGATTTTAGCTTTGAGAGGTAAAGCCTGTAAGATATTGGGGTCTTAGTTTACAAAAAAGCTCAACTGACAACACTTGTAGAAAAATACGTGACTATCTTGCGACAAGTTTTTGGAGCAGCTGAGCTAGCCAAACTATTCGAGTTCCAGCCGAATAAATAATATCACATTACTGAATCAGTAATTCACCTTGCGTCAGGACGAATCTGGTTCTAATCGTTGAGAGAATTAGCTGTCTCTCTTCAGAAGTGCCAACTTTTAGTAAGTGCCGGAGATATGTTTTGGCCATTTCTTCATTAACCGGATCATTTTCCGGGTAATCGAATTGATTAAGATTCCCCTCGAGATATTCTTTATGAAGTACATGTGATCTTAAATTATGAAATCTTTCAATTTCCAATTTAATTCTGGATGTAATTAATTTTTCGTTAATATTAATGTTTTCGATGTGGCCAATAAGTTGGCGAATTAGATCCTCTTCTGTTATGTACGGTTCATTACATTCGTAGTCAACTGACCTTGCGCAGTGATAGTAGGTATGTTTTGTAAAGCCACCGTATTTCAGCTTCCTGAATTTTTCCTCAGCCGTCACTCCGCCCTTGCAGGATCCGCAGATGCAAAGGGTTTTAAATGGAAATATCTTTTTGTGCCATGTTTTAGGTGGTACTGTTAATTGCTTTTGAACCTGATCAAAGACTGTTTTGGTTATAAGCGCCGGATGGTTTCCTTTGTAAAGTTGGCCGTTAAATTCAAAATAACCGTAGTAGAAGGGATTATTAAGAGTGGCATAAATCCTGCTCAGTGCGAGTGGTTTGTCATGTCTAGTTCTAAATTTAATCCTATCTAGCCACATCCTGATAGTTCTTCCGGAGTGTCCCTTTTCGGCAACCCGTTCAAACATTTGTTTAATAGCCGGTGCCCGTTCTTCATCTATGACAACCTGGCTTATCCTGTTATTTGCCATCACATTCTTGTAGCCAATTGGTGCAACTCCAGGCCGCCAACCCATTTCACACTTGGCTCTAAGGCCTCTTTTGACATTTATCCCTCTATTGTCGTTTTCTAGTTTGGCCTGAGAGCAGAGAATCATAAGTAGAAATTTCTCGTTTGGGTTATTACTAAACGTTTGTGAGTAGGTTTTAATCTGCGCCAGCTTTTCCTGATCCATTAGGTCAACCAATTTTCCTAAATCCCCAGCGTTTCTGCTTAATCTGTCAGGAGCCCAAGTCAAAATTCCTGAAAATTCATCTTGTTCAATGTCGATGATAAGCTGATTAAAAACAGGCCTTTGACTTGATTGTTTTGCCGAATGGCTTTCTTCCCGGATTTCTTTAATGAGCAAGTTTTCTCTTTGGGCAACCGTTTGCATTTCTTTAATCTGGGAGTCAATTGACATTGCTTGTCGCTCGTCTGATTCGGAGGATTTACGTGCGTAGAGGCAATAGTTGATTGGCCGATTGATATCCATGTTTGTGGTGGAGGATACCGCAACGGTTGTGAATATCCAGAGGCAAAATTACTATGGTCGGATGGATTTTAAATAAGGCTAATTAGAAGATCTTTGGCTTTTTAAACTTTCTCTTTTCCAAGTAATACCAGTTCATAAACTAGCGCAACTCTTCAACAGAATATTTTTTGGTTACAAAATCTTGACCTCGATTTGAATTGTATAAGAGATCATTAGTACCTAGATACTTCGCACCCAATGGATGTAGCTCCACATTTATAAGATACGATATCGCAGTTGTGTCAGATTCGAATAGGCACGGACTAATTTCAAGAGTAAAAGCATGTGTGCCGCCGACGAGAGATTTATCTATCCCCTTTTTCTCAAAGATCATTTCTTGGAAATTATCCGTCATTACTTTCCCACTAAAAGCTTGACTCACACCAGTTCCTCGTTGTGACCTTAGTACATCAAGTATAAATTGCTGCTCACCATCAGGAACAACTATGTCAAAGTGCACCTGAATTTTTTTTGCTAATTGCAACTGGGTACAGCCTGCAGAATTTTCTTCTGAAACTAAAGTGTCATTCCAATTAGATATAGAAGTTTTGGTTTTTAATGTCTCTGTTTTTTGCCTAAAAGCCTCATCGGCCACTACTCTTTTGATTGGAAGAATAGAAAGTAAAAGTGCAAGCACCATCGTAGAGATCATCAACACCAAGGTAGATTTTTCTCGAAATCCTTCGCCTTCTACTATCCTATTTGACTCTCTATTCAAGAAAAAAGCGCAAATACCGGAAATTAAAAACAAGGGAATTCCGTAAATTATCGCTCCCAAGATAATTAACTCGCCACTTCTATTAAGATAAACTAGAGTAAGAAGAATTGAAGGAGTTATCAGTAGAAATGCAGACCAAGCAGCAATTCTAAGAGATAATTTGGATCCATACAATGATAGTAAACCTACACCAAGCAGTAGATAAGCAGGAACAAACCAAAGTAAATCCTCTAAAAAAACATCGCCTGATGAATTTTTTTCAGGCGAATATAGATACCACAGAAGAAAACTTAGTATGATAAGACCGAAAATTATATTAAGTAACCCAATAATTCTTGCAATACTTATTCTCATTGAGAGATTAATCTAGTTAATATTATACTTTTTCTAGACTTTCCTTAAGAGCGTTTGTAATAAGTTTTTCTAACTTGGAATAGTCCTGTTGATCTGCCGCTTTCAAGGCTGTTATATAACGATCTCTGTCTTTGCCAGTGTCTGCTTTTATTATCAAAATTGGCAATCCCAAATTAAGCGCTAAAAGATTAGTAAGTAATCTTGCTACCCTTCCATTGTAATCTTTAAATGGGTGAATCCAGACGAAACGATGCTGGAA
>Ga0156138_107_pt1 | contig 2844 bp, 3 predicted proteins | sample RifCSPlowO2_02_FD_107791 | JGI IMG/M metagenome (GOLD analysis project Ga0156138, IMG submission 107791) | Candidatus Curtissbacteria bacterium RIFCSPLOWO2_02_FULL_40_11
AGGCGTAAGAGTCTGGTTAGATAAGCCCATAACACTTCCAAAAAATAAGCCTATAAAGTTTGAGGTAACGATAAAGCGCGAAGTGCGACAATACGATTTTGGTCAAATTGTTTATGCAGCCGATTCGAGAGTTTATGTGGAAACGTATCCTAAGTATCGTGTTGGCGACAGATTGCTTATAGAAGGCCAATTAGACGCTCAGGGGCGCATGTTCGAAGGCAGTGTAAAAAAGATTGGGGAAAAATCGAATTTAGCCCGTTTTAGGTCGAATTTACGGGAAAAGATTTCAAATAGGATTGGTGAACTGCTACCTGCGAGGGAGGCGACTTTAGTTGTAGGGACGGTACTTGGTGTTGATACTATCGGGAAAGAGTTCCGGGACGAGCTTATAAAGACCGGAACAATTCATGTTGTGGTGGTTTCCGGCCAAAATTTGATGATTGTGGCCGGAATATTTCTGGCGCTGGCAAAGTATATCGGCAGAAGGCAATCGATGCTTCTGGCTATTGGGGCGGTCTTTTCTTATGCTTTTTTGACCGGATTCGAACCGCCGGTCGTGCGGGCAAGTATTATGGTTTTAGTTTCCACAACCGCCATATTTTTGGGCAGAGAATCAGGCGTGTTTTGGTCTTTGATTATTGCGGCGCTTGTAATAATATTTATATGGCCTCAGGCTTTGTTTGAAGTTTCTTTCCAGCTGACTTTTGCGGCGACTTTGGGAATTGTGACGTTAGGGCAGTATTTTCAAAGACCCTTGAAAAAGTTTAGTTTATTGGGTGACAACGCTGCTATTGCCACGAGCGCTTTTATTTTTACCGCACCGGTTATTTTATTTTATTTTTCGCGAGTTTCACCGGTGGCTCCTTTTGCAAACATATTAGTAGCCGAAAGTGTGTTTCCGGTAATGGTATTGGGGTTTTTGATTGCCTTGGCGACGCTAATTTTTATGCCACTAGCGCAACTGTTGGCATATTTGGCTTATGTTCCGGCACTTTATTTTTCGGAAGTGGTAAGGATAATGGCGAAAATTGTTTAATTTTTAATTTGTAATTGCTCGCTTTGAGCGAGTTTCGAGTCGAAAAGTAAATTTTCAATAAATTTGAAATGTTTGAATTTTAAAAATTTAGATTTCAATAAAAATTAAGAATTTAAAATTGAAAATTATCATATATGTTGGATCAGAAATCGAAGCTGACTTTAATATTCGCGATTATCTTTGCGGTTTTGGGTGTTTTGTTTATCGTCGAAAGCCAAAAAGTGGGGAAATTGAGGCTGATTTTTTGTGATGTTGGGCAGGGAGACGGGATTTTAATCGTGACTCCAGGCGGAAAACAGATTGTGGTTGACGGTGGGCCGGGGACAAAAATTGTGGATTGTCTGGGGGCAAAAATGCCTTTTTGGGACAGGACGGTTGAGATGATGATTGTAACCCATGCCCAGCAAGACCATATGGAAGGGCAGATTGAGATTTTTAAGAGGTACAAAGTTGAGCGGGTTGTTTGGAGCGGAGTTGAAAATACAACTGCGCTTTTTAGTGTTTGGCAGAAACTACTTGAAGCTGAGAAATCTGAAGTTCATTTAGGAAGAAGCGGCGATAAATTAAAGCTGGATAAAATTGTTTTTGATGTGCTGTGGCCAACTACTGAGATGTTAAATGTCTGGAAGATTGTGCCGCCTGTTGATATCAATGACAGTTCAGTTGTTGCAAGGCTTGAGTATAATCCCGATACCGGATCAGGAAAGGCTATTTGTGCGTATTTGACGGGGGATTTGCCAAAGGAGATTCTTGAAGGGTTGATAAATAAACCATGCCAGATTCTCAAAATTTCGCATCACGGTTCGAAAACCGGCACGAGTCAGGAGATAGTTGATTTGGTTAAACCTGAAGTTGCCGTGATTCAGGTTGGTAAAAATAGGTTCGGCCATCCGACGCAGGAAGTTTTGGATTTACTTGAGGGTGTCGAGATTTTGCGAAATGATAAAGATGGCACTATTGAAATAGAAACAGACGGCAAATCTTTCCGTGTGAATTAACCCCATAGTTGTAAATCTTGCTTTGCGGTAGTATAATTTCTGGTTATGGAAAGAATAACTGAGAGGCGGCAAACTGCAGCTGATGGTTTAAGTGAACCTACGCTTCTATCGATTAGGACGAGTATCTCGCAAGGAGGTATAATGCTAAAGGTTTTACCTCTGGCAAGGCAAGGCTTAACTGTATCTGAAATTGAACAAATAACCGGCATAAGACATGATTTAGTTGCCTCTTCATTATTCAGGCAGAGAGTAAAAGGGAGACTCCCTGAATCCGCAAGGCAATTTAACAAAAGACTTATTGAAGCTATAGTAAATCTTCCTGAAGATCCAGAATTAAGGAAAGGTCTTTTGGATCAAGTGAGTTTCGGTTTATACAGGGGCAATCTTAAATCCTTTACAACACCAAGAGCATGTTTAAGGCTGGCAGGTTTGGGGAGACTAATCGGAAATTATAATTGGGCTCAAGCAGTTGTTCCGGTATTGCGAAGTGCTGAGATAGCTATCAAGGAGTTTTTTCTAAATGTTAATGATGATGGTGTAGAGGTAGAACGGACCTATCGTATAATGTTTAAAGCCGAGCAGAAGAAAGCGATTTCCACACTGAAAAATAGGGTTGATGAACTTGACCACCGAGGAATTCCTTTTATTTGAGTTTGAGTGTAGCTTAGAACTGTACACAAATTAATTTCCCCTGTAAACTATTGGTATGAATTTGAAAAAGCAGATTAAGAAAGACGTGGCAGCTGCGCTGCGACAGTTGACAGTTGACAGTTTACAGTTGACAGAAAATGAAGTCGAAGTTTTTAGGCC
>Ga0156138_113_pt1 | contig 2034 bp, 2 predicted proteins | sample RifCSPlowO2_02_FD_107791 | JGI IMG/M metagenome (GOLD analysis project Ga0156138, IMG submission 107791) | Candidatus Curtissbacteria bacterium RIFCSPLOWO2_02_FULL_40_11
CTAACGGATATATTCTTTAAATTATGTTCTCTGGCCCCTTTTATAACTATTGCATCCATTTTTAGGTTACTTGTCCCGTACATGCGCCCTTTGGCTGCGAGAACGTAGATCTCGAGTCAGAGTAAGCATTGTATGGGATTGTTCCATTGCACCTTTAATTATTATTTTGTCCATGGGTCTACGGTCTACTAAGGATTCTCCTTTGTACAAAGGAGAATCCTTTTTGCGCTAAAGATCGCGAATCATAAATTTTATCATTAAATTCAATAGTTGTTCAAGGGATTAAGTGAGGAAAATTTCGTTTGACAAACTGTGTTTAGATTCTTGATAATTGGTCGCAATGTCAAGAAGTATTGAGGCACTAGACAATGCAAAAGATTCACTAAGCTTCTGGGAAAGACTTGGGTCAAAAGTGTTAAAAGGAGAGATCAGAAGACTGGCTGAATCTCTAGGGGTGAATATTGATGAAGCGGGAAAAGATATCCTAAGTGGACAAACTCTTAGAGGGAGAGTTGATCTTTCTAGCTTTAAAGCTGAATGTTGGGCATTAAAACAGGTTGTTAAGAAATCATTAGAGAATACTAATTCAGTGCATGAAGTACAACTCGATTTTTCTTTTCATAGACAAGTTCATCTAATAGTAACCAATCCATTCACTGGTGAAAGATTATTTATGGGTTCAAGGCTGAATTATCCAGACGCTTTGTTTTTATACTCCCACCATCCAAATCTTAGTAATGAGTTGGCTCGATACAGAGAAGACCAAAAGTTCGATGCAGCCAGAAACTTATTGACTGTAATCAGACAAACCTTTATTCCAATAGAGTCAAAGGCTCTTCTCGGAAGTTGATTTTAACCCAATAATTTAAAGTATATTAGTCCACATCGGGTGTGGATTACTATTGACACATCGGGATATATTTTATTTCAGCTCAGAAATTTGATCCCTTAAAACTGCAGCTTTTTCGAAGTCTAGGATTCTGGCCGCATCCTTCATTTCGCGAGTTAGGATTTTGATAAATTTCTTTTTATCCTCTGGCAGCATATTGCCAGTTTTTGCGCGCTCTAGCGCACCCTGAATTACCGTGTCTTTGTAAAGTTTTTTCTTCTCTTCATAAATCTTTTCTCTTTCAATGATTTTTTCTCTAATTGGCTTATCTATAGAAACAGGCTTAATATTATGTTTTTTGTTGAAAGCAATTTGAATATTACGTCTTCTCTTAACTTCCTTGATCGCTCTGCCCATCGAACCGGTTACACTGTCGGCATACAAGATGACCTGACCTTCCAGGTGCCTTGATGCTCTTCCCATAGTTTGAATTAATGCAGTTTCTGAGCGTAAAAATCCCTCTTTGTCGGCATCCAAAATGGCTACGAGGGTAACTTCCGGTAGATCAAGTCCTTCTCTGAGAAGATTGATTCCAACCAAAACGTCGTAATTCCCAAGTCTAAGATCATCTAAAATATCTGTTCTATCCAGAGTTTGTATTTCACTGTGCAGGTAATTTACTTTAACTTTTCTTTCTTCTAAATAATTAGAAAGTTCTTCCGCCATTCTTTTGGTTAGGGTTGTTACCAATACTCTTTGGCGTTTTTTAACTCTTTTATCTATTTCTGTAATTAAATCATCTATTTGGCCCTTCGATTTCCTGACGGAAATCTCAGGGTCTATCAGACCTGTCGGCCTTACTAACTGTTCAACAACTTGGCTGGAAACGTTCATTTCATAATCGGCAGGTGTTGCCGAAGTGTAGATAACCTGATTCAGTTTTCGCAAAAACTCCTCAAACTTTAGAGGTCGATTATCAAAGGCGGAAGGAAGGCGAAAACCAAAATCAACGAGCATTTGTTTTCTTGCGCGGTCGCCGTTATACATTCCATTGATTTGGGGGACTGTCATATGCGACTCGTCAATAACCATCAAGAAATCTTTGGGAAAGTGCTCTAGTAGGGAATACGGCGGGTCGCCGCGACTTCTGCCATCGAAGTGTATCGAATAATTTTCAATACCCTTGCAATAACCCAAAGTTTGGA
>Ga0156138_105_pt1 | contig 1418 bp, 2 predicted proteins | sample RifCSPlowO2_02_FD_107791 | JGI IMG/M metagenome (GOLD analysis project Ga0156138, IMG submission 107791) | Candidatus Curtissbacteria bacterium RIFCSPLOWO2_02_FULL_40_11
GTTTGCGGGTGAGGTCGTGCCTGCCGGCAGGCAAGGCATCTTTGCCAATGGCGAAATGAAAAACAAGCAGATTAAAAAGTATTGTCAGTTATCGACCGATGCCGAGCGGCTGTTGCAGCAAGCGGCGGATAAATGGCAGTTGTCAGCCCGAAGTTATTTTCGCTTAATAAAAGTCGGTCGAACCATTGCCGATTTGGCCGCCGCAACAGTAATTGATTACAATCACATCGCTGAGGCCCTTCAATATAAGGTGAAAGGATGAAAAAGAAAAAATTGACACTAAGGCAAAGATTGGTCAGGTTGGGTGCCCCGGCGGTGCTGATACCAGGGTTAGTGCTGGCCATGGTTTTGGGCTGGAATGCCAAAGAGTTGTGGCAGATCCGGAATTTTTATGAGAATGAAGCGATATTTCCCAAAAGCGGTTTGGCTGGCGAGGCGATTGACGGTGACAATTTTTACCTTAATAACGATCAAAGTATCCGGCTCATCGGCACGAACGCACCCGATCGGGGAGAGACCGATTTTGAGAAAGCCAAAAACACGCTTAATAGTTTGGTCGGCGGCAAAAAAGTTTATCTTGAATATGACCGTTACCAGGATGATAAATACGGCCGGATTATGGCTTGGGTGTGGGTAAGCTGTGAAACCAAGCCCAATTTTTTGCCGGCTGATTACATGCGGTTGTCATTTAACCGTTCCCGGCCGGGACTTAAGGATAATCCCGATGGATGTAAGCAGGGAAAGTTGGTGAATGAAGCCATGATTAGAGCCGGCTTGGCAGAAGTGGAAACCTACAAAGACCGGGGCGAATTAAAATACGAAGCCAGATTGAGAAACTAGGAGAGTATAATACCTCCACTATGGCGGCCAGAGCAGAATTTTGGAACAATTTGAAGGTGGATTTAGGTAAAACCCCGGTGGCTGTTTTTGATTTTTCTGAAAGAGAAGGTGAAACTGATTTGGCAGTTATCGGCCGGCCGCCTACGGCCAGAGAAATTTATGATTTACAAACGCAGGGAGGTGGAATTTTTGTGGCTTATCTGCCTCAACAGTTTTTCGACCGTTTGGGTCTAAAGCCAATGGCTGAATTTGTCAGCGAAACACCAAGTTTACCGCCAATTTATCGCGCATTAGTGACACAGCAAGACAAAAACATTGCTCCGAGATTTGTGACTTGGCTAGATTTGCAGGAACACAAATATGGCAGTAAAAGTCCGGTGGAAACTGCCCAAGTTTGTCGGGCACTTTTTGAGGTTTTAAATAAATCTCCAAAAATGATAGACGATGAGTTAAATGATGTTTTTTGGCGAACCTTTAGTCTGGACGGAAATGTACCGCTTATTTCCGGATCACCGAGATTACTACAAGATAGACGGGGGCACACAGAATTACTTTTAACGATTGCCAAAGAATTGGGT